>Ga0316201_10000063_pt1 | contig 41996 bp, 42 predicted proteins | sample CS6wburrow_MG_FD_204516 | JGI IMG/M metagenome (GOLD analysis project Ga0316201, IMG submission 204516) | Coastal sediment microbial communities from Delaware Bay, Delaware, United States - CS-6 worm burrow | ecosystem: Environmental > Aquatic > Marine > Coastal > Sediment | place: USA...
CGAACCCAATTGAGAAGCGGGGACTCCACCATCTGCGCAGGCAGTGACCGGTTTCCCGGAACACCCTTAAACCGGACCGCTGACAAAAACAGTAATCCGATACCTACGGTCTCTGACGGCCTACTTCCAGCCAAGCATTTATCGGTTTCTCCGAAAATGATATGGCCGGAATCAGCCCGCCCTTTCATCAGCTCTCGCTGATGAAATTCCTAATATTATGTTGCTACAATCTTATTGCTGAGTGATCCACCACCAGGCCTGGACCCATGGTTGTTGATACCGCAACCTTTTTCAGGTATTGGCCCTTGGCAGTTGCCGGTTTCAGCTTGATCAAATCCGTAATCAATGCCGCGAGATTAGCGTGCAATGCTTCTACCTCGAAATCAACTTTACCAATGGTACTGTGGATGATGCCGCCTTTGTCGGTTCTGAAACGAACCTGTCCTGCCTTGGCATTCGTGACCGCCTCAGTCACATCCGTTGCAACGGTTCCCACTTTGGGATTTGGCATCAGGCCTCTTGGCCCTAACACCTGGCCAAGTTTACCTACAACACGCATTGCATCCGGAGTTGCAATAACGACATCAAATGCGAGGTCTCCACCTTTGATCTGATCATGTAAATCATCCATCCCCACAACATCCGCACCTGCATCCAGTGCTTTCTGGACGTTGTCGCCCTGAGTAAACACTGCGACCCGTACGGTTTTTCCGGTACCGTTGGGCAATACGGTTGCACCACGCACGTTCTGATCTGATTTTTTCGGATCAACTCCGAGCCGGATTGCTACATCCACGGATTCCTTAAACTTCACATTACTGAATTTTTTCAGCAGCTCCAGTGCGTCATCAACAACATAGACTTTGCCTGGCTCGATTTGTTCGCGGATCGCTTTATTGCGTTTGCTTGAGCTGGCCATCAGACTACACCCTCCACTTCCAAACCCATGCTTCGGGCCGATCCCGCGATAGTGCGTACGGCTGCATCCATATCGGCAGCAGTCAAATCGGGCTCTTTTGCCTTGGCAATCTCTTCCAGTTGCGCGCGGGTTACCGTTCCTACTTTATTGGTATTTGGTTCACCACTGCCCTTAGGAATACCAACGATCTTTCTCAACAACACTGCGGCCGGAGGCGTCTTGGTGATAAATGTAAAGCTGCGATCGGCATAAACCGTGATCACAACAGGCAAGGGTAAACCTGGTTCGGATTTCTGCGTTGCCGCATTAAAAGCCTTGCAGAACTCCATGATATTGACACCGTGCTGTCCAAGTGCCGGACCAACCGGAGGGCTGGGGTTAGCCTGCCCTGCTTTAACCTGCAACTTGATGTATGCAGTGACTTTCTTAGCCATAGTTATACTCCCCGGGTTCCAGCGCCTGCTAACCAGTAGCAAAGCTCCCCGTATTGGTTATGACACTACCGAAGACCTTACAGCCTTCGTGCGTGCCAGGATTAAATCCGCCCGGCCCTTTAGCGCCGGCGACAAAAAACTTGTAGTTCAGGCTTTTTCAACCTGGTGAAAATTCAACTCCACGGGTGTTGAGCGCCCAAAAATCAGCACCGCTACCCGCAGGCGATTTTTCTCGTAGTTAACTTCTTCAACCGTACCGTTGAAATCATTGAATGGCCCGTCAACTACACGAACCATCTCTCCCGGCTCAAACAATATCTTCGGCCGTGGTTTATCGACACCTTCCTGGACACGACTAAGTATCGTATCCGCTTCTTTCTGTGAAATCGCCGCTGGCTTGTCAGATGTACCGCCAATGAAGCCCATCACCTTTGGTACTTCTTTTACCAAATGCCATGTTTCGTCATTCATTTCCATTTCCACAAGTACATAACCTGGGAAAAACTTGCGGTCGGAGCGGCGTTTCTGTCCGCCCTTCATTTCTACCACTTCTTCCGTCGGTACCAGAACATCGCCAAACATGTCTTCCATTCCGGCCCTGGCAATCCGCTCCGTCAGCGAACGTTGCACCTGTTTTTCGAAACCGGAAAACGCGTGTATGACGTACCAACGTTTACTCATGATCAGCCACCCCCGGTCAACAAGCTGCGAACCAGCGCGCCAATCATCCAGTCAACCGCGGCAAGGAACAGGGAAATAATGATCGTGACGACGATCACCATCAACGATGTCTGCACTGCTTCCTGGTGAGTGGGCCAAACCACCTTACGGCGTTCGATATCCGATTCTTTCAAAAAGCGGAAAAATGTAGCGCCTTTCTGTGTCTGGGCAGCCACCCAAGACGCCAACAAGGTCACAAAAATCAACGCTGCTACCCGAACCGGCGTTATCGCGAGATCCTTATAGTAGTAGTACGCTGCAATTCCACCCAGCAACATGATGACTGAGAGCAGCAGCAATGTTGTATCTGCAAATGCTGACCTGCTGTTTTCTACTTTGCTGTTCATATTCAGTCGCTTTATCCGTTCCCGTGCCTGTTGTTACCAATGCCTGTTGTTACCCGTTCCGATTGATCAAACAACCATTTTGTCTGAGTGCAGTACTGGCAGGCCAGGAGGGACTCGAACCCCCAACCCTCGGTTTTGGAGACCGATGCTCTGCCAGTTGAGCTACTGGCCTTTCATTACTGCTTCAGACCAGAAAGCTGACAGACCCCAAGGTTCGCCAGCCTCCCGTAGAACAACTACATATTTAGTGTGTCTTATTCAAAGATCTTGGCAACAACGCCAGCACCTACCGTGCGACCGCCTTCACGGATCGCGAAACGCAAACCTTCTTCCATCGCAATCGGGTTGATCAGCTCTACCTTCATCTGCACATTGTCACCAGGCATTACCATCTCAACACCATCAGGCAACGTTACCGCACCCGTTACGTCCGTCGTACGGAAGTAAAACTGCGGACGATAGCCCTTGAAGAACGGCGTGTGACGGCCACCCTCGTCTTTCGACAGAATGTACACCTCAGCTTCAAAACTGGTATGTGGCGTGATCGTCTTCGGATGCGCCAATACCTGTCCACGCTCAACATCATCTCGCTTCGTACCACGCAGCAATACACCTACGTTGTCACCAGCACGACCTTCGTCAAGCAACTTGCGGAACATCTCAACACCCGTACATACGGTCTTCTTGGTATCGTGAATCCCCACGATCTCAAGCTCTTCTCCCACTTTCACGATTCCGCGCTCAACACGGCCTGTAACTACCGTGCCGCGACCTGAGATTGAAAACACATCCTCGATCGGCAACAGGAAAGGCTTGTCCGTATCACGTACAGGCTCGGGAAAATAATCATCCATTGCCTCAATCAATTTCAGAATGGACGGGATACCCATATCCGATGTATCACCTTCCAACGCCTTCAACGCTGAACCTACAATGACTGGAATATCATCACCCGGGAAATCATACGAGCTCAACAGCTCACGGATTTCCATGTCAACCAGCTCGATCAATTCTTCGTCATCAACCTGGTCGGCCTTGTTCATGTAGACCATGATGTAAGGGACACCCACCTGGCGCGCCAGCAGGATATGCTCACGGGTCTGTGGCATCGGACCGTCAGCCGCTGATACCACCAGGATCGCTCCATCCATCTGCGCCGCACCGGTGATCATGTTCTTCACATAGTCAGCATGGCCCGGACAATCTACATGCGCGTAATGACGATTTTCTGATTCGTATTCCACATGCGCCGTTGCGATCGTAATACCACGTTCGCGCTCTTCAGGAGCATTATCGATCTGGTCATAAGCTATGAACGCACCACCGCGCGCTTCAGCACATATCTTGGTCATCGCCGCCGTCAGCGTCGTCTTACCATGATCCACGTGACCAATCGTTCCCACGTTTACATGGGGCTTTGTTCTTTCAAATTTTTCCTTGGACATTCCAGTCTCCAAAAACAACCGATATTAAAATTATAAAAAAATCACAATGACCCAAAAATCAATGGTGCCCACAACTGGACTCGAACCAGTGACCTCTCCCTTACCAAGGGAGTGCTCTACCACCTGAGCTATGTGGGCCAAATAAAAACTGTTACCTGGCTACACTACTTCAAGCTCTTTACCCATTGCCCCAAGCCGGGTAATTTGGAGCGGGTGATGGGGATCGAACCCACATAATCAGCTTGGAAGGCTGATGTTCTACCATTGAACTACACCCGCCTAAACCTTCAAAACCTGAACAAAACCCAGGCTTTCTTCACCATCATATAATGGTGGAGGGGGGAGGATTCGAACCTCCGAAGGCATAGCCAGCAGATTTACAGTCTGCCCTCGTTGACCGCTTGAGTACCCCTCCGTCAAGCAAGCCGCCTATTTTCTCTTAGCGACCATGCGACTGTCAATACATGACTGGCGATTTACTTAAATTAACGTGAAGCCCGGGGTAGCGGTCTACACGTTAAACCGAAAGTGCATGACATCACCCTCCTGAGTGATGTAATCCTTGCCTTCAAGCCGCAATTTTCCGGCTTCTTTTGCGCCATGTTCACCACCAAATTTGACGAAGTCGTCATAAGCTGTAACCTCGGCACGAATGAATCCACGCTCGAAATCAGTATGGATCTTTCCCGCCGCGTTGGGCGCTGTGGCACCCTTGGTAACCGTCCATGCCCGAACTTCTTTTTCACCTGCAGTGAAAAACGTCAATAAATCCAATAACGCGTAGCCTGCACGAATAACACCTGCCAGACCCGATTCCTTCAAACCCAGTGCGGCCAAAAATTCTTGCCGGTCCCCGGGTTCCAACTGCGCTACTTCGGCTTCAATGGATGCACACACAGGTACTACTTTGGCGTTATCACCAATTGCATATTCCCTTACCTGGTCAAGCAAAGGGTTGTTCTCGAAGCCATCTTCGGCAACGTTAGCGATATACTCAACCGGTTTCATGGTCAGCAAATTAAGGTCTTTTAGCTGTTTTTGTTGTTCTTTATCCAGTTCCAGGCTGCGAACGTTTCCTGTATCACCGAGACTGGTCATAACTTTTGTCAGCAGCGCCACCCTGGCCAATGCATCCTTGTCACCGCTACGGGTCTGTTTTTCGGCTTTTTGCAGCGCACGCTCAACCGTATCCAAATCTGCAAGTCCCAGCTCGGTATTGATGATTTCAATATCTGAAACCGGGTTGACCGTCCCCGAAACGTGGATGACATCATCATTCTCAAAACAACGCACCACATGTGCAATAGCGTCCGTTTCCCTGACGTGTGATAAAAATTTATTACCCAGCCCTTCACCTTTGGAAGCACCGGCTACCAGACCGGCAATATCCACAAACTCCATGGTCGTGGGCAAAACTCTCTGGGGTTTCACGATTGCGGCCAATTGATCGAGACGCAGGTCCGGTACCGGAACAATACCGATATTCGGGTCAATCGTACAAAACGGATAGTTTTCCGCTGCAATGCTGGATTCCGTGAGTGCATTGAACAAAGTGGACTTGCCAACATTTGGCAACCCGACAATTCCGCATTTAAAACCCATGATCTATATCCAGTTCAATTGACCGGTGAGTCATCACCAGTATGTAAGTCTTTGGTAGCTTTCGAGACATTGCCCGCCAGCAGGTCAGGTATAACCGCAACAGCATCACCAATCGAATGCAGGATCTGTTGTTCCTGGTCGGCCGACGGCCGGCTTAGTACATAGCCGGTGACAGCATCCTTGAAGCCCGGGTGACCGATTCCGATGCGCAAACGCAAAAAATCAGTATTGTCGAGGTGCCGGAAAATATCACGCATGCCATTATGCCCACCATGACCGCCGCCCACTTTTAAACGGATTGTACCTGGCGGAAGATCCAGGTCATCGTAGGCAACCAGCAGGTTTTCCATACTGACCTTGTAATAATCAACCAACGCCCTGACCGCCTGACCACTGTGATTCATAAAAACATCGGGTTTTGCGAAAATACAATCTTTTCCGAAAATACGGCTCCGGCAAATTTCGGCGAATACCCTTGCCTGTAGCCTGAACCGGGCATCTCCTGCACCCGCAACAATCTTTTTATGCAAGGCGTCCAAAAACCAAAACCCGGCATTGTGCCGGGTTTGGCTGTATTTGAAGCCAGGGTTACCGAGGCCAATTATCAGAAACAATTCAGACAATATCGTCTCCGGTGACTTTCCCTAACCCGATCAGGTCTGGTGGCCAGCGGTATGATCCGCTTTCACCTAGGACTGATCTTCTTCAGTATCATCCTGCTCGACAACATCGGCATCGGCATCGGCATCAGCATCGACATCGACATCGACATCGATGGCGTCTTCGGCTGCGGCTAAGGCTTCGGCTTCGGCTTCGGCGGCAGCACCTGTTCCCTGAGATTCCTTGATATGAGAGGTATTGGCAATCATGACGTCACCGCTACCATCCTCGCTCAGTGCAGGAACCTCGACACCTTCAGGTAGCTGAACCTCTGACAACATAACGATTTCCCCGAGGTCCAGATGAGAAAGATCAACATCCAGAAAGCTTGGCAGGTTACCAGGCAAAGCCTCGATTTCAATTTCTGTCACCAGGTGCTGGATAACCACACCGGAAGTCTTGCCCGCCGGGGACTCATCTTCACCGGTAAAATGAATTGGCACGGACATACGAAGGATTTCTGCTTCAGAAACGCGTAAGAAATCGAGATGCAGGATCTGTGCCTTGTATGGGTGATGCTGAACATCACGGACAACAACTCTCTGAGTGCGTCCGTCCTCGACCTTGATTTCCAGAATACTGGAGAAAAAAGATTCGGTTTCGGTAGCGTGTTTAAGGGGGCCGTGCTCAATCGCGAGGGTGGCCGGAGCTTTATTGGCTCCATAAATAACGGCGGGGATTTTGCCCTGATGACGCAGGCGGCGGCTCGCACCTTTCCCTACATCTTCACGGATTTCCGCGTTGATAATGTTTGAATCAGTCATGGTAATCCTCAAAAAATATATATCTGCCCCGACACAGATGCATCCGAATCGAAGCAAAAAACCGTTCACACGGCGGTCCACCATCCCCGCGACCAGGGGCGGCACAAAAATCTAGCCGGGCATTATAACGTATTCACCGTGGGTGGGCGCAATACATATCGAAATAAAATAAAGTGGTCCAGCTCATTGCTGTCCCACCTAATTTATCAGGTGGGGAGCTGGGGTGTCTTACTTCAGGACTGTATGAAACATGGAAGTTTCATCCAAGCCTACAAGGACGTATTTACGGCGTGTCCTGAAGTAAGACACCATGCCACCTCGGCGGCCGACAGACCAGAATTCCATGTCCCTCGAGGACTCTCTTCCCACAACCCCATGACTGGCCTATTTTTCAACTTGGAAGAATCAGATCAGGTGGGACAGAAGTGGGTCCAGCCCGCACATGGCTGGATATGCAGCCTGATGACTTTTCAGTCTACGTAGAGGGAGCTCACTGATTCTCCGTGAGCCATACGACGGATGGTTTCCGCCAGCATTTGTGCAACGCTTAACACACGGATCTTGCCACACTCCTGTGCGGCAACACTTAATGGGATGGTATCAGTAACAACCAGTTCATCCAGTTGGGAATTTACGATATTGTCTATCGCCGACCCGGACAGTACTGGATGCACACAATACGCCACCACCCGCTTTGCGCCGTGATCTTTCAACGCAGCTGCGGCGGTACAAAGTGTGCCTGCTGTATCGACCATGTCATCGACCATAACGCAATTTTTATCCTGAACATCTCCAATGATATTCATGACCTTCGCAACATTGGCACGCGGCCGGCGTTTGTCGATTATGGCCAACTCGGTATCGAGGCGCTTGGCGATGGCCCTTGCTCGGACAACGCCACCCACATCCGGAGATACAACCACCAGGTCTTCACCACCCTGGTGCTGCCAGATATCAGCAAGCGTCAAAGGCGAGGCATAGACATTATCCACCGGAATATCAAAGAAACCCTGGATCTGATCGGCATGTAGATCGATAGTTATCACACGGTCAGTACCCACGGTGCTGATCATTTTTGCTGCGACTTTGGCGGTGATCGGCACACGTGAAGAGCGGGGCCGGCGATCCTGACGTGCATATCCAAAATAGGGTATGACAGCGGTAACCCGTGACACCGAAGCGCGTTTCAGGGCATCGACCATAACCAGCAGCTCGATGAAGTTATCGGCCGTTGGCGCACAGGTTGGTTGGATAAGATAGATATCACAACCACGAACGTTTTCCATGATCTCGACTAAAACTTCACCATCGCTGAAACGGTCAACAACAGCTTTACCCATCGGAACATCAAGCTCACGGGCAATATCATTTGCCAACTTGAGGTTGGCATTGCCTGCAAATACCATCAGGGAAGCACTGGCCATTGTCTTATCACCTGGGCTGAATTGTTTATCGCTATATAGAAATGGCTGGGTCGGCAGGACTCGAACCTGCGAATGCGGGGATCAAAACCCCGTGCCTTAACCAACTTGGCGACGACCCAATCGTTTTCAATCTTTTGTGTTTACCACTCTTCGGACAACCTGTCCAACAAGCATGATCTGTCTACCCCGCCGACAAGCCGGACATTATATCGGCATTCTAATTCGCTTGCCGCTCTCTTTGCAGTTTTTTTGTTATCAAATGATAAAAAAAATGTGCTGCCAGTGCCACTCATGCGTGGTTGACCCCATGCAGACATATCCCTTAGGACAATTTTCAGTTCAGGATACATCTTTAAGCTTACCGATTCACAATCATTCCGACCCGGTCGCTGGTTAGACGAAGACATATCTACCCGATTTGAGTCACGTTTAAGCAATGGGTGACGAAACACCTCCGCCGTTGAAATACTTACACCCGGAAACACCAGCACGTAATATCTTTCTCCCAGTGGCGCAGCCAGCAATTTCTCACCCCGGCCTTCTGCCCATGCACTGTGACCATTGACAAACACCGGCACATCAGCGCCCAATTCCAAACCCAACTCCGCGAGTTGTTGCTGCGTTAATCCACAGGACCATAAGCGGTTCAAGGCACATAACACCGTTGCCGCGTCTGAGCTGCCTCCTCCAAGACCAGCACCCATCGGAATTCGTTTGAGCAACTCAATTTGCACACCTTTATTAATTGCACAGCGTGTCTTCAACAGGTATGCAGCACGTATACAGATATCCTCCGCTTCCGGAACACCATCAATGTTGTTGGCTCGACTGACCTGCCCACTATCATTTATAACGAAGCGTAGTTCGTCCCCCCAATCCAGGATTTGAAACAGGGTTTGCAGTTCGTGGTAACCATCCTCTCGACGGCCTGTAATATGCAGGAACAGATTAAGCTTGGCCGGAGCTGGCCAGGATTTTTCCATGCCGTCAATCAGTGAGGTCATGACTCTGATCCATTCGCCAGTGTCTAACAGCCAGTTTCACACGGTATTGATCCCGCGTTGCATTCAGTCGCACAGGCAACCCGATGTCCCCAACTGAATCATAGCGATTAAAATCCACGTCCCAGCCAAATTGACGCAAACTGACCAACAGACCTCCAGCACCAAGCTGTTGGCTTTCAATCGCTCCCGGTGCCGCCAGGCCCCGCACCCACCATTGCAAGGCTTCAATTGGTACGGACCAGCCCACGCTATCCTGAAACAACTCACTGACACTCGCTGCGGTCTCTTCGCTACCATCCGCCATCTTCAACAACGCGCCTTCCGCTCCGATCTGCAAATGCCAGGCCCCACGACCCAGGGCCCCGTGGAAATCCAACTCACTTTGGCCCGGTTTAACATCCCACTGCAATCTGCCGCTGCCACCCCGGTCACCATCGTCCAGCGATATCTTGCCGACAAGCCCCCAGTGGGCAATTGCCTTGAGTTGTCCGGTTCGATGCTGATATGCCGCTTTGTTATCGGGACCTGGCTCCTTCACCGTAACACCGGTGCAGGCATTCAGAGTGAGGAGTAAAAGAAACAGCCAGTACCACTGCCGAAAAATGAAATTCGTCAAGGTGACTCACCAAAACGTTGCATGGTGTTGATCAGTATTTCGTTATCACTTTCCAATTCCAGACCCAACTGCCAGGTAGAACGCGCTTCATCCTTTTGTCCGCGCGCCCACAATACTTCGCCCAGGTGGGCTGCGACCTCGGCATTGCGCATAATTTTCCAGGCTTCCCTCATATAGGCTTCGGCTTCGGCCAATCTCCCAAGTCGATAGGAAATCCAACCCATACTGTCGATAATAGAAGCGTCTTCAGGTTGCAATTCATAGGCGAGCAGAATCAATTCTTCCGCTTCATCGTAACGCTCGGTCAGGTCGGCCAGCGTATAACCCAGCGCGTTGATTGCTGCTGCATTGTTCGGTTGAATTGAAATGATCCGGCGTAAATCGCTCTCGGCCAATTCCAACTCACCCAAACCAACAGCTATCAACGCCCGTGCATATCGCAATGCAATGTCTTCGGGAAGGGATTCCAATCCATCATTCAAAACCTGAAAGGCCTTGTCTGTATTTCCCGATTCCTGGAGAATCTGTGCCTCAACCTGGAAACTTTGGGACCTGACCTCAGCATCGCCGTTGATCCTGAGTTCCATGAGCAAATTCCGAGAGTCCTCAATATCACCAAGGCCAGCCAGTAGAAATGCCTGGCGCATAATAGCCCGTGTCGATTTTTCACCGTTGACCTTTGCATACCAGTCAATGGCCTCCCGCCGATAGTCAAGCAACTCTGCGCTTTGCGCTGCCTGGAAAGCAGTCTCCGAACTGTCTTCGTATTGCGCGCTGGGGAATCCGGCATACAATAACTCCGCATTGCCCCTGTCACCGCCATCAAGGGCAAAGATGATACGGGCGAACCTCATATCGGGTGTATCTGGCAACTCGGCCAAAACTTCCTGGGCTGCGGTCAGGTTATTATTTCGCTTAAGAAGCTCCGCATAGGACATGGCAATTCGCTCGTTTTCGGGGCTTGCTTCCCAGGCTTGTTGATAGCGACTCAACGCCAGCCTCTCGTCTCCAAGGTTGACAGCAAGCCTTCCCGACCAGGCTAGTAGATCAGACCTTTCCGGCGCATGCTTTATGGCCTGTTCAACGATTGCAAAAGCCTCTTCAACATCACCGAAACTTGCCGCTAGACGGCTGCGGGCAAACAGGGCGCTGACATTCGATTCGCCGTCAAACTCCCCCAGGAGCCTATCCATTATCTTGTTCGCCCTGGCCCGGTCTTCAACCGGTGCCAGAAGTGAGATGACAACCTGCCAGCCAAGCTCCTGATTATCGGCAGTCAGTTCAAGTATCCTGGCAAGCTGGAATTCAGCACCTGCATAGTCACCTTCTCTCAACCTGGATCCTGCAGCCAGTTCCCGTGCATCCAGACTTGTGGGATCCAACATGGCCCAGCGGTCCGAGGCCAGCGCAAGCATCTGCCATTCCCCGGCTGATACTGCGACCTTGGAGGCCCGCTCGGCGACCTCCGGGTCCTCTGATTTTAGCGCGGCCTCCAGGTATGCAGCTGCCGCACCGGAAACATCGCCATCAGCACCCAGTACCTCTGCCGAAAAAACGTGGTACATAACATCGGCATCAGTCTCCGGCAAATCAGCCACGGAAACATCAGAGCTTGCCGATTCCACCGGCACAGATTCGGTTTCCGCCACAGCCTGGACTGATGATTTCTGTACCGTTGAGCACGCCGTCAAAAAAAACATGACGAAAATGAACACGCACGGTACCTTTTTCATGAAACAATAGTCACAATTCATGAGATACAGGATAACTGCTTGAAGCCAACGAACCAATCCCCGCAAGCATACGATGATGTTTATCGGGCGCTGAACCTCTGTCAGACACACGCCAGACTTGAAATTACCGTAACCAACAAGCATATTCGCCAGGCTTAAAAACACATTAATTACCCATGCCACTGCTCATAACCGGAATCAGTCATCACACTGCAACGCTGGAAATCCGCGAGAGAATCGCTATCACTCGGTTGGACTATGCTGCGCGTGTGAAGGAACTACATGCGCTTGATGGGGTTGAAGAAGTCGTGGTGGTCAGTACCTGTAACCGCACCGAAATTTACAGCATCGGCCCGAAACAAAGCCGTGAACAGGTTTATCAATGGCTGCAAGCCAAAGGAGGTTTGAGTGATGCTGAAATGGCCAAGCACTGTTATGTACGCGAACGCGAGCAGGCAGTGCGCCACCTTTTCCGGGTTGCAGGCGGGTTGGAGTCACTGGTGCTGGGCGAGTCACAAATTGTTGGACAGCTGAAAGATGCCTGGCAAATGGCAAACGATGCTGACGGTGTCGGCAAGGTGCTGGACCGTCTGTTTCAGCATGCGTTTGCCACCGGCAAACGAATCCGTAGCAAGACCCACATAGGCGACCACCCGGTTTCGGTTGCCTACACAACAGTTATGCTTGCAAAGCAAATTTTTGGAGACTTGAATAGCAAGACCGTGATTTTGGTCGGTGCCGGTGAGATGGTAGAACTATGTGGTCGTCATTTGCATGACAAAGGACTCTCGAGCCTGATCATTGCCAACCGCAGCATTGAGCGTGCCAATGAACTGGCCCAGGAGTTCGGTGGACTGGCCGTTTCATTAACTGACTTGCCGGATGTATTGCATAAAGCCGATATCCTGATCAGTTCAACCGCGAGTCTGGAACCTGTCTTACATGCACAATCGGTAAAAATGGCGCTCAAACAACGTCGGAACCAACCCATGTTTTTGGTCGATATCGCCGTACCCAGGGACATTCACCCCGACGTTGGCAAGCTTGGAAATGTGTATCTCTACACAATTGACGACCTCCAGAAAGTCGTGGATAAGAACCTCTCCAAACGAAATGAGGCTGCCGAGGCTGCCAGTGGTGACATAGATGAGTCGGTCGATGAGTTCATGCGCTGGTTGAATAGTGCCCGCGCGGCAGTTTATTTGAAGAACCTGCACAAGCATGCCCGTTTGAACAGTGATGAACTGGTTAGCAGGGCTTTGAGAAAAATCAGGGCGGGTCAGGATCCAGAGCAGGTCATTACGCAATTGGCGAATACCCTGACCAAACGAATCCTTCATTTACCCAGCACCCGCTTACGCCAGGCAGCAGAACAACAGGATGATGATCTGCTCAGGGTTGCCAACCGGTTGTTTGAACCAGAGGATAATTTGTGAGCCTTTTGCCCTCAATACATACCCGTTTGGACCAGGCAAGGGAGCGGCACGAAGAAATCGGTGTTCTCCTGGGTACACAGGAGATCCTGGCCGACCAGAACCGGTTTAGGGAACTATCGGTAGAATATGCGCAGTTGGGACCGGTAGTGGAAACCTGGGAAAAATGGCAACAGCTTGACCAGTCTGTTGAAGAGGCGAAAAGCCTGCTGAAAAGTCCGGATGTCGAGATGCAGGATCTCGCCAGCGAAGAAATTGCCAGTGCAACGGCGCAACGCGAAGCGCTCGAAGAGCAGTTAAACGTCTTGTTACTGCCCAAAGACGCGGATGATGACAATAATATTTTTCTGGAAATCCGTGCTGGAACCGGTGGTGATGAAGCCGCCCTGTTCGCCGGTGACCTGTTCCGTATGTATCACCGCTACGTCGAAAATAACGGCTGGCAGATTGAAACCGTCAATACCAGCAACGGTGAACATGGTGGCTACAAAGAGATAGTCGCCCGCGTTGTTGGTCGAGGTGCTTATTCCAGGTTCAAATTTGAATCCGGAACACACCGTGTTCAACGGGTACCTGAAACTGAATCACAGGGCCGAATTCACACTTCGGCGTGTACGGTCGCTGTCCTGCCCGAGCGGGAAAACATTGAAGGTGTAGACATCCAGACCTCGGACCTGAAAATAGACACCTATCGCGCCTCCGGTGCGGGCGGGCAACATGTCAACACCACCGATTCGGCTATTCGTATCACCCATTTACCTACCGGTCTTGTCGTCGAATGTCAGGATGAACGTTCGCAGCACAAGAACAAGGCACGCGCATTGTCATTGTTAAGTGCCCGTTTGCTGGAAAAGGAAAGGGCCGAGCAAGCACGCGAGCAGGCCGAAAACCGGAAACTGCAAGTCGGTTCCGGGGATCGCTCTCAACGTATTCGCACATACAATTTTCCACAGGGACGGGTCACCGACCACAGGATCAGCCTGACCTTGTATAAACTTGAAGAATTACTGGGTGGCAACCTGGATATACTCATCCAGCCACTCACTCAGGAGCATCAGGCTGAATTGCTGAACGAGTTGGCTAACTGATGCGGGTTCGAATTCTGCTTTTACTTTTGCTCGGCTGCTGTATCGGCAACATCAGCCCGAGTGAGGCTGGAGACAATTTCGAGATTTACCTTGTCCGTCATGCGGAAAAGCAAACAGACGGGGGTAAAGATCCTGGCTTGACGGACGTTGGAATGTTTCGCTCGGAACAACTGGCCGACTGGTTTCAGGACAAGGACATCAGGGAAATCTGGTCAAGTGACTACCGGCGCAGCCGCGAAACTGCGGAGCCCCTGCTTTCAAGGCTGGGATTGAAGTTGACGCTCTATGACCCTCGCGACCTGCCTGCACTGGCCAGGGACTTGTTGGACAAGCGGAACAATGCGCTCGTCGTAGGACACAGCAATACCACCCCGGAACTCGCCCGCTTGTTATGTGGGTGCGTCATTAGCGATATGGATGAATCAGAATATGACCGATTGATTGTCGTTACGGTTACTGACGGCAAAAAACAGATTGAAACCTTAATACAAAACACCTTGCTTCTGCCCTAGTGTAGTGTCAACCCACTCACCTCGTGGTCAGATCCTTTCAGGTTTGACTCTTAATAGGTAAAGCGCAACAGCAAGATTGATCGGGCTCAACAAGGCAATAACATCGAGGTTGTATTGATGTTTCGGTAACATTAACAGGACAAAAGCCAACACATTCCCGCCAATTAATATCAAAGCGCCTATACGTTGTAGCCCTGGTATCAGTGCCAGCAACAGCAGGGGATTAAACAACAAAAGATTTGCATTATTGCTGCTTACTTCATGATCGGTTAGCAGCCACAGGGCGGCGAGAATCAATCCCACGGTAGTATTGATCAGAACCCAGGCGCGACATAGCCCGTCCAGCCACACGGGCGGCATGAATTTACCGCTTAGCCAGGCAACGGCAGTCAGCAGAAGCCCGAGAAGCAGGTATCGATGCCAGATGACGGTTGGTGAAGCTGTGGGTGCAGGCGCAGTGGAGGTAAAAAGTATCGTATCAAGCGCTACCAACGGCTTGCCCTGCCCGGCCGTCGCCGCGGACATTGCGGCAATTTCATCAGCGAGCACCATTGGTATGAACATCTCATCCCAACGCGTGACAGCACGGTCCACCGGGAAGCCAAGCGCTGTCTCCAAACCCAGGTAGTACCAAAACTGCATCTGTGTCAGACGACGGGTCTGATCACGAAAATTCAGATTTGCAGGAGCCTGGCCGGTACGTGTATACAGTTCGCCATCAAGCGCTATGTCAAGTGCGTCACGGATTCGGGTTGAACAGTTATTGAGATAATAATCATAGCGGTAATTACGATTTTCCGGCTGTATTTCATTCAACAGGTAATCACGTAATTGCTGATACTGCTGTGGGGTCAGGTTGAGTTTTTGGCCCCGGATACCGCGGTTTTCCTGCCGGTAAAACTCAAACTCCGCAATCGCCGGTTGTGCAACGGAAAAATACAGCATACGACCACGCATAAATCGCAGAAAAAAGTCTTCCTGCTCGAAATCAAAAAAACCGAAATTAAACGTATGATCCAAACCAAGTGCAGGCTCACGCAACCAGATTGCATTGTGGCCGAATCGTTCAAAGTAAACCTCGCCAGGACTGATAGTCACCAGCCATGCTTGTGCACCACCGTCGGGAACCTCTGGTACATGCGTAACTTCTGAAGCAATAACAGCCTGTGACCAGCCAAAAAGAACAAGATAAAGATAAAGATAAATACAACCGGCACGGAACAAACTGATCCGCAACCTTCCCATAGGCGGTCTAAACCGGGTTGAGATCATTCATTTCCAACATGATGATACGACGGTTATCGGCCGCGGTAACAAGAAAATGAAACCGCTCCGCCAAGACCACTTCATCATGTATATCCGGGACCCGGCCAAACTCTGCCAGCAACAGACCGCCGACGGTGTCGTAATCCTCATCGCTCAAATCACATTCAAAAACCTCGTTAAAATCTTCAATCTCGGCTAATGCATTGATGCGATAGTTGTTACTTCCCAACTCCTTGATTGGCGCCTCTTCTTCTTCATCGTGCTCATCATCGATTTCACCGACGATCTCTTCCAGCACATCCTCAATCGTGATCAACCCGGAAACACCACCGTATTCGTCAACAACGATTGCCATATGATTGCGACTGGCACGAAAATCCCTGAGCAACATATTCAGACGCTTGCTTTCAGGAATCACGACAGCCGATCTGAGCAGTGCTTTCAAATCGAAAGGATCGCTATCCTCCGCGTAGTGACGCAACAAATCCTTGGCCAGCAGAATGCCTTCCACCTCATCACGATCTTCTCCGATAACCGGAAAACGTGAATGTCCGGATTCGAGAATCGTTGGCAAAAACTCTTCCAGCGGAGTTTCGAGCGAAATAACGACCATGTGAGAACGCGGCACCATTGCATCACGGACCTGCATTTCAGATACCGCAAGCGCACCGTCGATCATCGCGACAGCTTCCGAGTCAAGTATGCCTTTCTCAAAGGACTCGTTAATCAGTTCTTTCAGTTCTGTGCGATCCCGGGGCTCGGATGAAAACACCTTGCTGATGCGTCCCATCCAGGATTTTGACCCGGAATCGTTACTCGATTGATCTTCGCTCATGCTAATTTAATTGACGACGCCAATTGCGCCACTTGATATCCAGGAAAATAACCCTGTAAGCGGTGTTTTACCAGAAGCGTGCAAACATTTCAGCATTGGTGTTGGTAAATTTGTCACAAAATTTTCAGGTATGGATCAGAAATACCTAAATTTCCCAGGATTTTGGTCTCCATAGATTCCATTAGAGCAGCAGCCGCAGACTGTTCATGATCATATCCAAGCAGGTGCAAAATGCCGTGAATAGTCAAATGCGCCCAATGATCGTTTTCCGGTCGCTGCAGTTCCAGCGATTCGCTCACCACCAGCGGCGCACATATCAGTATATCTCCAAGCTGGCTTTGCCTGACATCTTCCGGAAGACCGTCAGGCAACTCAGCCGGGAACGACAAAACATTGGTGGCATTATCCCTGCCCCGATATTCGCGATTAAATCGCTGCGCCTCCGGCTCATCAACAATCCGGATAGTCAGTCTGAGTTTATGCGATTTTGTAACTGGAACAGCATTAATCCAACGCTGAAATTGTTCATCACGCGGAGTATTACCTGATTTTGTAGCACGCTGGATCTCGAACTCAGCCTGCATCGGAGCTCTCGTCTGCACTCGCTTTGTCGTAAGCCACAACAATACGCTGCACCATCGGATGCCTGACCACATCCCTGGCGTTGAAATAACTGAAGCTGATACCTTCAACGTCCTTCAAAATTTTAACGGCCTGTTTCAAACCCGAGAGCTGATGTTTTGGCAAATCGATCTGAGTAACATCCCCGGTAATGACGGCAGTTGACCCGAAACCGGTGCGGGTCAGGAACATTTTCATCTGCTCTGTTGTCGTGTTCTGGGCTTCATCGAGAATAATAAAGGCGTCATTCAGCGTGCGTCCGCGCATAAACGCCAATGGCGCCACTTCAATCACATTACGATCAATCAGCCGGGCCACGTGGTCGAAACCCAACATTTCATACAGTGCGTCATACAGGGGGCGTAAATAGGGGTCAACTTTCTGGGCCAGGTCACCTGGTAGAAAGCCAAGCCGCTCACCGGCTTCCACGGCCGGTCTGACCAGCACGATCCGTTGAACGCGATCCGCGTGTAATGCCGCCACCGCGCTGGCTACCGCCAGGTAGGTTTTTCCTGTTCCGGCCGGTCCGATGCCAAAATTGACCGCGTGTTTATCGATGTTATGTAAATAGCGCTTCTGATTGGGACCCCGCCCCCGGATGGCACCCCGTTTTGTAATGATGGTGATTTCGTCCGCTTTCGGTGCATTTTCATCAGCATCTGCAATTTCAGCGATCCCTGAATCCTGCAGGTGCAGATTGATAAGTTCAGGGTTCAGGAACTCAGACTCAGAAAGTGTATATAACTGCTTTAGCAGGCGACTGGCCGCGCGCGCTTGACGGGAATCACCCTGAATTGTAAAAAGGTTACCGCGGCAAAAAACATCCACTTGCAAGCGGTTCTCTATTTGTTTGAGATGCTGATCAAACTGACCACACAAATTGGCCAGGCGTTCAGTATCAACAGGTTCCAGTTCCAGGCTAAGTCTTTGACTCATTGTAATTTCAGGCCGCAACGGTCGAAGAATCATCAAGCGCAACAATGCGTGCACGCAAGGAATTGTTGAGTGCCTCGGTGATGGTCACTTCGGCAAATTGTCCGATCAGGCGTGGATGACCGTCAAAATTGACCACCCGATTATTCTCCGTCCTTCCGGCAAGTTGTTTTGAGTCCTTTTTACTGAACCCCTCTACCAGTACTCTCTGCACACTACCGACCATAGATTTGCTGATGGCAAGTGCCTGTCCGTTAACAAGTGCCTGCAAACGTGAAAGACGTTCCTTCTTGATTTCCAACGGCGTGTCATCTTCCAGGGATGCCGCCGGCGTCCCGGGCCGGGCGCTGTAGATAAAGCTGAAACTCTGGTCAAAGTTCATCTCTGCAATCAGTTTCAACGTGTTCCCAAAATCACGCTCTGTTTCACCGGGAAAGCCAACGATAAAATCGGAAGACAGGGAGATATCCGGTCGTTGCTGACGTAATCGGCGGATCTTCTGTTTGTATTCGAGCACGGTATGACCACGTTTCATCATTGCCAATACGCGGTCGGAACCGCTTTGTACGGGCAGGTGAACATAATTGGCCAGTTTTGGGACTTCCCCGAACGCTTCGATCAGGCTGGTGGAAAAATCCACTGGATGAGAGGTGGTGAAACGGATTCTTTCGATACCATCGATAGCGGCAACATAGTGGATCAATAATGCCAGGTCCGCCTTGCCACCCTCATAAAGCTCACCGTTATATGAATTTACATTCTGCCCCAACAGGTTGACCTCCTTGACGCCCTGCAGTGCAAGACCGGCACATTCGGCTACAACATCGTCCAGCGGCCGGCTGACCTCTTCACCCCGCGTATACGGTACAACACAAAAAGTGCAGTACTTTGAGCAACCTTCCATGATGGAAACAAATGCGCTGGGCCCTTTTGCACCAGCGGCTGGCAGGCTGTCGAATTTTTCTATTTCCGGAAATGTAATATCGACCGCCGGCTTGCCGCTACTGCGAACTGCGTCGATCATGTCCGGCAACCGGTGCAGGGTCTGCGGACCAAACACCAGGTCCACATACGGCGCGCGTTTGATGATCGCCTCACCTTCCTGGCTGGCAACACAGCCACCCACACCAATAACCACCTTGCGGCCATCGGTTTTCAGTTTTTTCCAGCGTCCCAGTTGAGAAAACACTTTCTCCTGGGCTTTTTCACGAATGGAGCAGGTGTTGACCAGGATCACATCGGCATCAGCTTCGGTATCGGTCAGTTCAAGACCATGCGATGCCGCCAGCACGTCCGCCATTTTGTCGGAATCGTACTCGTTCATCTGACAACCGTGTGTCTTGATAAATAGTTTGCCTTTCATCTACTACCTGCCTTTCACCTTACTACCCATAAATATTATCCTGCCGGGCTGACCGTCTGACCAATATAAAGTGCCACAGACAGGCTAATAACCAACGCAGAACCGGATAGAATACACGCAGAATCACTACTTAGCCATATGCACTGGCCTTTAGAAGGAGCAGCACACGCATGGAACTACCCACTGGCCTGATAACAACACTGCGTAGCGTCAGGAAAATACTGGTACTGACAGGTGCCGGAATGTCGGCCGAAAGCGGCGTCCCGACCTTTCGTGATGACCTGACCGGTCTGTGGAAAAAATTTCGACCGGAGGAGTTGGCAACACCGGAAGCGTTCATGGACCATCCGCAAATCGTATGGGACTGGTACGCGGATCGCCGCAGGAATATAGACAAGGTCCACCCCCACGCCGGGCACCTGGCTTTGGTGGAGATGGAACAGTTATTTGAATCCCTTCTGCTGGTCACACAAAATGTGGATGGTCTGCATCAGCGGGCTGGTTCAAGCGAAGTTGTCGAACTGCATGGTAATATCATGGTTTCGATCTGTAGCAAAACCGGTAAACGCATAGAAAACAGCTGGATCGAGTCCAACCCCGGCCGACCACCTGCCTCACCCCATCACACGCAAGGTCTTGCAAGACCCGCTGTTGTCTGGTTTGGAGAGCAACTGCCTGCGGATGCCATGAACCGCGCCACACTCGCGGCACTCGAATGTGATGCTTGTTTTTCCATCGGTACATCCACTCTCGTGCAACCGGCGGCTTCCCTGCCCTTTGTAGCCCTCAACGCGGGTGCCGTTGTCATCGAAATCAACCCGAACTCAACTCCCTTGAGTTCGGAGGCCAACTTTAGCTTGCAGGCGACTGCGGCCGACGCACTGTCAACCATAACAGCTGAGTTGGTGCACTCTAATTGAGCGAACTGTTGCTCGCTCCGGTATAATTTGAACGAAGTGGAGCCTCTGATCTATTCATGAACTCGTATCTTGCACCCAGAATAAATCAGAGACTCCGTGAATCACCACATCATTTCTGGAGCAGTCATGTCTCAAACCATGCGCGCATTGGTAAAACGCGAGCCCGCCAGGGGCATCTGGATGGAGGAGGTAGCCATCCCTCAGACTGGTACCAATGAGGTTCTGATCAAGGTCGAAAAAACAGCTATCTGCGGTACAGATGTACATATTTATAACTGGGATGAATGGTCGCAAAGAACAATCAAACCGGGTTTGACTATCGGCCATGAGTTTGTCGGCAGGATAGTTGAACTGGGTGACGGGGTTACCGGTTACAAGGTGGGTGATCGTGTATCGGCAGAAGGCCATATCATATGCGGGCATTGCCGGAACTGCCGTGCAGGTAAACGCCACCTGTGTCCCAATACCATTGGGATAGGCGTTAACCGTAACGGTGCATTTGCTGAATATATTGTAGTCCCTGCCACCAACCTGTGGCCGATCCCGGATGAAATTGCACCGGAACTGGCAGCTTTTTTTGATCCTTTCGGCAATGCCGCCCACTGTGCGCTGCAATTTGACCTGGTTGGCGAAGATGTACTGATAACCGGTGCCGGCCCCATAGGGATAATCGCTGCCGGGATTTGCAAGCATGTCGGTGCACGTCATGTGGTCATTACCGATGTGAACGACTACCGCTTGAACCTGGCGGCAGAAATGGGTGCCACGCGCACCATCAACGTCAATCACGAATCAATTGCTGATGTGGTTAGAGAGCTCAATATCGAGGGTTTCGACATCGGTATGGAAATGTCCGGACACCCGGTGGCCTTCAACGACCTGTTACATCACATGTTTAACGGTGGACAAGTCGCTTTATTGGGTCTGTTGCCGGCGGGGACCGGTGTAGACTGGGATCAGATCATATTCAAGGGTCTTGAAATCCATGGAATCTATGGACGACGCATGTATGAAACATGGTACAAAATGACCCAGATGGTGCTGACCGGTTTTCCGTTGCGCAAGGCATTGACTCACCATATCCCGATCAGTGAGTACGAGACCGGTTTCCAGTTGATGATTACCGGACAGTCCGGCAAGGTGGTCTGTGACTGGACCGGCACTATTTAAAATCCCCTGGATTAGACTGAGCATAATAAATCTAAATTTGTAGCGTTCAGAAAAAATCGGTGATTCCGCAAGGAGGTATTGATATGGTTTCGTTGAAACACCTGGAAACAACACTGGAGGAAATCCGTGCTGCCGGTCTGTATAAGACCGAACGGGTAATCACCACACCGCAGAGCGTGGAAATCAGGGTCAAGGGGGGCGAGGAAGTTCTTAACTTCTGCGCCAATAATTACCTCGGGCTTGCAAATAATCCGCATGTGATCACCGCCGCACACAAGGCACTGGATGAACATGGTTTCGGTCTTGCCTCGGTACGTTTTATCTGCGGTACGCAGGATTTGCATAAGCAACTTGAAAAGACCATTTCGGAGTTCTTCGGTACACAGGACACCATCCTCTACACCTCCTGCTTCGACGCTAATGGCGGACTTTTTGAAACCCTGTTGAACGAGCAGGACGCGGTCATATCAGACGCACTCAACCACGCTTCCATTATCGATGGTATTCGCCTGTGTAAAGCTCAACGGCACCGCTATCCCAACAGTGACATGCAGGCCCTGGAGAAGGCGCTTGGGGACACACAGGACTGCCGCACCCGTCTGATCGCCACCGATGGCGCATTCAGCATGGATGGTTATATCGCCAGGCTGGATGAAATCACGACCCTGGCTGAACGTTATGATGCCTTGGTCATGGTTGATGACAGCCACGCCACCGGTTTTATGGGTCCCAGCGGACGCGGCTCAGCCGAGCATCATGGTGTCATGGACAAGATAGACATCTTCACCTCAACACTGGGCAAAGCTCTGGGCGGCGGCTCCGGCGGTTTTACAAGCGGACGCCAGGAAATTATTGACCTGCTGCGTCAGCGTTCACGCCCCTACCTGTTCTCGAATACTTTGCCGCCACCGTTGGTTGCCGCCTCCATTAAAGTGTTTGAAATGTTGTCCGGCTCGACCCAGTTGCGTGACAAACTGGAAAACAATACCCGCTATTTCCGCGATAGCATGAGCGCTGCCGGTTTCGATATCAAACAGGGTATCCACCCCATCGTGCCGGTCATGTTGTATGACGCTCCACTCGCACAGGAATTTGCAGCCCGCCTGCTGGATGAAGGCATCTATGTCATCGGTTTCTTTTTTCCGGTCGTACCGAAGGGCGAAGCTCGTATTCGTGTGCAGGTCTCTGCCGCCCACGAGATTCACCACCTGGATCGTGCAGTGGAGGCTTTCATAAAGGTCGGGGAAGAACTGGGAGTGTTGCAGGGTCATGAAACATAAAATTATCGCTGCCCTGCAATTGGGTAACGAATCGGGTGGAACAGCAGCTACACTCGAAAAAGTCCTGGCTTTTGAACGGGAAATCAAACAATCGAAATGTGATTTGCTGGTGATGCCGGAGGCGCTTTTAGGCGGGTATCCAAAGGGTGCTGACTTCGGTACCCGTGTGGGCTACAGAACTCCCGGGGGACGTGAGGATTTCTTACAATATTGGCAGCAGGCTATCGATCTGGATGGACCCGAGGTGACCGCTCTGTCTGAATTGGCAAGTACCTGCAATACCGCCATTGTGGTCGGCGTCATTGAACGCAGCGGCGCAACGCTATTCTGCACAGCGCTGTTTATATCGAATCATGGCGAATTGCTTGCAAAGCACCGCAAGTTAATGCCGACAGCAAGCGAACGGCTGATCTGGGGACAGGGAGACGGTTCGACCCTGCCTGTGGTAGACACGGTAGCAGGAAGGGTTGGTGCCGCCATATGCTGGGAAAACTATATGCCCCTGTTGCGTACAGCCATGTACGCAAAAGGCCTCGAAATCTGGTGTGCCCCGACGGTGGATGACCGGGACATCTGGCAAACCAGCATGTCTCATATAGCCTATGAGGGCAGGAACTTTCTGGTCAGTGCATGTCAATACCAGCCGCCGCCTTCAAACGCTTTTTGCCGGGACCAGGCATGGCCCAAAGACAAACCCATGATTCGCGGTGGCAGTGTGATTATTTCACCCATGGGTGAAGTGCTCGCCGGCCCCCTGTATAACCAGGAAGGGCTGATATCTGCAGAAATCGACCTCGATGACATCATTAAAGCCCGCTACGATATGGACCCGACAGGACATTATTCGCGTCCTGATATATTCAAACTTAGTGTAGATGAACAGGAGCGCCCGCCTGTTTCAGTTCTGTAACAGTTGCTTCAGTGCCCTTTCCGGGTCAGTGCTTTGGTTTTTTCTGACGCGATGAAGTCAGGTCAGGTTTGATTACGACTGCTTTACCGATGCGACCGTCAATCAGGATGTTCATCGGTCTTTTCAGACGAACGTGCCTGACATACTCTGTTTCTGAAACGGCCTCGATAGCATTGAGCCAATCCCAGTCAAGAAAGTTATTCTTACTTTGACTGTTTATCGTGAGATAGCCTATCTGGAAGGTAATCAGGTTTTGAAAAAAATGCGTTCCGAAAGACGGTTCAACCACAAAGTCACCATAGTCGGCTTCAACAATCACCCGTGCTGAGGATATCTGGTCCCACTTTGTCGGAATACCAAGCCACCGGTCTGAAGTCCCCCATCGCCCCGGTCCGAGCAGCAGGTAGGATTGGTTTTTGTCTTTAAATTTTTGATTGTATTCAGCCACGTGATTCGCCATGTGGATCATATTGGCGCGGTCAAAATTTTCATTTTTCACAAAGACGATGTCCCTGATATCGTCAATACGGCCATGACTGAGCGCCTGGTCTGATTGACAGAAAACCTGTTCGCTTTCACCTTCAAATACCGAAATATCTTCAAATGATGAGTCCACCAACATCGGCCGGATCTGCAAGAACCGGAACTCATGAGGTTTGTTATCCTCAGAGCTCATTTCCACGGCAAACTCCATTTCAACGGGTACGTTCATTGCGTAGCTACCCAGTTGCAGCAGAAATTGGAGAATACCGTCCAACGGGAATATTTTTGATTTAAGAATCGGATCAAAAGTAACAATCCTGGCTCCCTTGCGCCCGATTCCCGGGTAGATTCTGTCATTATCCGCGGAGTATGTGGAGCCCACATACTTGAGTACACCATGTGACTCTGATTCGGTCATGTTCAGCTTCACCAGGCCATCATCGCCACCCTTCTTCGGGAAAACTGCTGGTTTGTTCAGGTTGACGGCAAAGAACTCGCGCTGGGTATTTTTCAAATAGTCCTGCGGTCCTGAAAATTGCGGTAAAACCTTTGGATTGGCAGGGGAGAAAAACAAACAGTTTTCACCTTCCATGACCGTTTTGCCCAGACCAACAGCAATATAGGCTATCCCCTCTTCCGGTTTGATGCGTCCGACCGAGTAAAAATTATAAGACCTCGCCAGTCCAGATAGCACCGGATAGAAATGGCCATCCCTGTTTGTGCCGACTATCTCCTGCAGGATAATGGCCATTTTCTCTTCTTCGGTTCGGTTTCCGGTTGCTTCGATATAATTTTTTGAATTTCCGCAATAAACCGAAGCATAGATCAATTTAATGGCGGCCAGAAGCCGGGCGATACGACCACGTAAGGAATGGTAATTGTTGGGCAGAAAATAGGTATCATAGATCCCGGCAAACGGTTGATAATGGGAATCTTCAAGCAAGGACGAAGACCTCACTGCGAGAGGAAAATCGGCAACACTCAGATAGGATTTTAAATCCTCCACCAGTCCCGGCGGTAACTTGGCTTTTGTGAACGCCTCAATGATCTCTTCATCGGTATGATCACCGAGCGCAAACGCTGTCAGCTCATTGCTCTCCATAAACTGATCAAAAGCACCGGTACAGATGACTGCAGAACGGGGCACCGAAACCCTGGTTCCTGGAAAGGCGTTATATACCGAAAAGCAGTGAATCAAATTATTTACGAATGCCAGGCCGCGACCCTTTCCACCCAGGGAACCTTCACCAATCCTCAAAAATTCGGCCCGTCCGTCATACCGTTCCCGGACGAAGTCAGTAATGACACCAGCCTGTCTTTCATGCAAAAAATCATCGAGTATTTTTAACAGGTAAGTGCGCATTTCATCGTTATTTTCAAACTCACTTACTTTTTTGGGACGTAAGCGGGCAGCCAGGTCAAACTCGGTCCGGGCCATCATCCAGTTGGAAAAGTGATTTCTCTCTGCGTGATAGACCAGGGACCTGATATCAACCGAGGCAACAATTTCCTTCATCGCGCTGAAATCGTGAGCGCGGCCAAGCTCTGTTCCATCAGGAAGCTTGAAGACGAAATCACCAAAACCAAAATTCCGGTTTATAAATACGCCTAACTCACTAAGCAATGTCGGCGATCTTTTATTCAGAAATCCTGCATCGCATTTTTCAGCCTTTTCCGCATTTGCATCATTCGATGACTGTAGCAATACCGGCAAATCACTGACTTCCTTCTTGATCATTTTGGCCAATTGAATCCCGGCTGATTTATTAATCCGGCCATCTTTTGAAAACTGGATATCCGAAATAATCCCCAACAGGTATTTTTTGTATTTTTTGAATAATGCCAGGGCCTCTTCAAAGTTCTTCGCCAGCAATATTTTTGGTCGTGCACGCATGCGTAGAAGCCGGCTTGCGGAATTGATGCTTTCCAACAGAAGTGCCGACGTCTGCTGCATTGTCTCGGTATAAATCAGGGGTAAAAAAGATGAATAAAAGCGAACTGAATTCTCCACCAGGATAATCACCCGGACACCGATCAGTTGCGTATCTCCTTCAACATTTTTTTTGTCTTCAATGAGTTTAATGATTGTCAGAAAAATCCTGGACTCGCCGCTCCAGAAAAACACATCGTCAAATGCACCTTCCCCCTTGTCCCTGATCAATTCAAGTTCACGATGATGAAATGCCAGCAGGACAACGGGGATATCCGGGTGTAGTTGTTTGGCCTTTTGCTTGAATACGAGCGGGTCGATATCACTGAGTGAACGAAATACAATAATCAAATCAAAACTTGATTTTTTTAAAGCTTTGAGTGCGTTTGAACCAGAGGCAACCCGCCTGATCATTGGCGCACTGGAGAGCCTCAATTCGGCGTATTCTGACATCACCAGGTTGGCCAATTGCCCATCTTCACGGAGACTGTAAATATCGTACAGACTGGATACAAGCAGGATATTCCTGACTTTAAAAGGCATCAGTGAGTCAAATTTTGCTGACCCCTGTTCAAAGTCTTCTAAATCAATTACAGGTTTCATGGAACGACAGTAGCAAAGCTTATCCCCATATTACAGCTGGATCGAGATTCTCCAGGTTAGAAAAGGTCAGGATAATATCAAGCAAAATAAAACCGGATACCCGAATATCGGATATCCGGCTTGCCAGGGGGCGTTCTCAATTGGCCCGCCAGCGTAACCCGGACAATTGAGAACACCCCCTGGGGATTGATCAGACTAAGCCCTGATCCATCATGGAGTCTGCGATTTTAATGAAACCGCTAATATTGGCTCCGAGCACATAATTGCCGGGTTTGCCATATTCCTGCGCGGTATTCCTGCACGTATTGTGAATAGAAATCATGATGTCATGCAGACGCTTGTCCACTTCTTCGCGTGTCCAGCTCAAACGCATACTGTTTTGGGACATTTCCAGACCTGAAACAGCTACACCACCCGCGTTGGCAGCTTTACCAGGGCCGTAAAGAATCCCGGCATCCAGGTATTTATGCACAGCTTCCGGCGTGCTCGGCATGTTGGCGCCTTCAGCAATGCAGAAACAACCGTTCTTCAACAGCGCCTCGGCATCATCACCATTCACTTCATTTTGAGTGGCACATGGTAGTGCGATGTCAACGGGAACATTCCAGACACCTGTGCCTTCATGGTAGGTCGCGTTTGGATATTCATCAACATACTCTTTAATCCGGCCGCGGCGCTCATTTTTCAAAGCAAAGACAAAGTCGAGTTTTTCTTTTGAAATACCTTCATCATCGACGATATATCCAGCGGAATCGGACAATGTAACAACCTTGCCGCCAAACTCTGTGGCCTTTTGGGTTGCATATTGGGCGACATTACCGGAACCGGATATCGAGACCCTCAAGCCTGCAAAAGATTTGCCCTGGGTTTTCAACATTTCCTCGGCGAAATAGACGGTGCCATAACCGGTTGCTTCAGGACGGATCAGACTGCCGCCCCAGTTAAGGCTCTTGCCTGTTAACACGCCTTCGAAGGCGTTGCGGCAACGTTTGTATTGACCAAACAGGTAACCGATCTCACGGCCACCAACACCTATGTCACCTGCAGGAACATCGGTATTCGGACCGATATGACGCGACAACTCGGTCATGAAGCTTTGGCAGAAACGCATTACTTCATTGTCAGATTTGCCTTTCGGGTCAAAATCAGAGCCGCCTTTACCACCACCCATGGGCAGTGTGGTCAGACTGTTCTTGAATACCTGTTCAAATCCGAGGAACTTCAAAATGCCCTGGTTTACGCTGGGATGGAAACGCAGGCCACCCTTGTAAGGGCCAATGGCACTATTGAACTCAACACGAAAAGCCCGGTTAACCTGGACGTTGCCTGCATCATCGAACCAGGGAACACGGAAAACGATCATCCGTTCCGGCTCTACAATGCGGTCAACAATTTTCGCTTCGACATATTCGGGATGATTTTCCAACACGGGGGAGAGCGTTTCCAGGACTTCTTCAACTGCCTGTAGAAACTCATCTTCACCGCGATTTTTTGCCTTGACTGTGGCCATAACAGAGTTGAGATACTGGTTCATTTTTGTCTCCTTGAATACCAGTTGAATCTGTAGACATTATAGAGAAGGCGCCCCCCTGGATAACCAAATATCTACGTTTATCTCAAGCTTTGTTGATGCAGATCAATCGCTTTTACCTATTGCCTGTGCCGCTACTTTTTGGGGAGGTAAATCTACCCGCCGGATCACTGACTGGTGATGAATAGGTAACAATAAATGGCGACAGCCAACACGACAAGGTGTCACCGTGAAGTTCGATTTTCAGCTTTTTCAAGACGGGGGCGCCGCTTTACAGTAGCCGGACCCTGTGCTCAAGTGCGGGTCAGGTGGCCAGTTCAGTCCGCACCAACTCAGCCAGCTCTGCAGCGAACAATTTGACCTGGCTTTCGTTAGAACCTTCCAGCGTTACACGAATGAGCGGTTCAGTACCGGATGGCCGCAGTATAACCCGACCGGTATCACCCAATAGGTTTTCGATGTTCCTTACCGCATCGTTAATAACCTGCGAACCTTCGAGATCCTTAACCGTGCCATTAATTGGCACGTTAATCATGACCTGCGGCAGTTTCTGCACGTCCGCTGTCAATTCAGCCAGCCCCATACCCTTGCTGACCATCACCTCCAGTATTTGCAAGGCGCTGACAATACCGTCACCAGTGCTGGTCCTGTCCAGACACAACAGGTGGCCGGAAGCTTCCCCGCCCAGTGTCCAGCCATTGCTGACCAGCGCTCTATGCACATGTCGATCACCAACCGGAGCGCGTAAGAACGGAATATTGCGTTTTTTCAGTGCCAGTTCCAGACCAAAATTGCTCATCACCGTTCCGATCACACCGCCTTGAAGCAGACCCAAGTCCTGACGTGCTGCGGCAAGAACGTAGAGCAGTTCATCCCCATTAGCGATTTCGCCCTTGGAATCCACCATGACAACCCGATCACCATCGCCATCCAGTGCGATGCCAACGTCCGCGCCATGCTTGAGTACCGCCTGACTGACAAACTCCGGATACGTGGAGCCGCAATTGTCATTGATATTCAATCCGTCAGGTTCTGTGCCCACGGTAATGACCTCTGCACCCAGTTCTTCAAAAACAGCGGGGGCTACCCGGTAGGTTGCGCCATTGGCACAATCAACGACAATTTTCAGACCACGCAAGCTTACTTCGAAAGGTATAGTGCCTTTGCAAAACTCGATATAGCGGCCGGCAGCATCGTCAATGCGCGCAGCTTTACCCATTTTCTCGGATGAGACCGTTGAGAATGGCTGTTCCAATTCTTCTTCAATGGCCCGCTCAATATCATCGGGCAATTTTTCACCTTCGGCAGAAAAAAACTTAATACCGTTATCGTAAAATGGATTGTGTGAGGCACTGATAACGATACCTGCACAGGCGTGCAAGGTTCTTGTCAGATAGGCAATCGCCGGTGTCGGCATAGGTCCGAGCAGAGCCACGTTGGCACCCGCACTGGCCAGACCTGCCTCCAGGGCCGATTCAAACATATACCCTGAGATCCGGGTGTCTTTGCCAATAACAACCACACGTGAATCCCCGTCAGCCAGCACCTTGCCCGCAGCACGCCCCAAACGTAACATGAAGTCCGCCGTGACCGGTGTATCACCGACACGACCGCGTATCCCGTCTGTTCCAAAATATTTATTTTTCATGACAGATATTTTACCCTTAAGCTGGAAAAAGTGCAGTCGTAACCTTAAGTGCGTCACGGGTTTCAGCTACATCATGCACCCTGACAATCGCCACCCCCGTTTGCGCTGCGAGTGCGGCAGCAGTGATGGAACCTGCGACCCGCCCCTCTACCTCCCTGCCAGTCAGTTGACCAATCATGGCTTTGCGGGATAAGCCGACCAACAGCGGATAGCCTCTGGCCATGAGATCCGGTAAGGCGTGAAAGAGTGCAATGTTCTGCTCCAGGGTCTTGCCAAAACCAAAACCCGGATCCAGCACAATGTTATCCCTCGATATCCCGCTACCCTGACACAGTCCCGCACGCTCCAGCAGGAAATTCGTGACTTCACCCACAACATCATCGTACGCAGGATTTTTTTGCATCACGCGGGGGTCCCCCAACATGTGCATCAGACACACTGGTACCGCCAATTCTGCTGCCGCTTGCAAGGCACCATCAATACGAAGGGCACAAACATCATTGATCATTCCCACCCCTGCTGCCACCGCCTCACGCATCACTGCGGGTTTACTGGTATCTACGGATACCGGCACGGAAATCCGTGCAACGATGTTCTCAATCACCGGGATAACACGATCAAGTTCCTCTTGCAACGACACAGCCTGTGCGCCGGGTCTTGTTGACTCCCCACCAACATCAATAATATCCGCGCCTGCATCCTGCATGGCCAATGCATGCTCAACCGCCGCAGTTTTTCCCAGCCATTGTCCGCCATCGGAGAACGAATCTGGTGTCAGGTTGAGAACACCCATTATCCGGGTCCGGTCAAGTACAAGCCTCCGACCAGCACAGTCGAGTATGCGAACGGTTGGATCTGCTGTCTCGAAATCTTTAAAGGTCATTCTCTGCACTCAAAAAAACAGCGCTGAAGCAGCGCTGATTTCATTAATGGTACCTACAAGCTTCTTTAGTGCTGTTCAGCTGTATCACCAACGGAAGGGCTATCTGATGAATCACTTGCTGATTTGTCCTGGTTCTTTTCATCCTTGTTTGATTCAGAATCATCCCAACCTTTTGGCGGGTCCGGGATCTTGCCTTCCATGATCTGGTCAATCTGCGCTGTATCGATGGTTTCATATTTCATCAGCGCATCGGTCATGAGCTCCAGTTTGTCCCGGTTTGCCAGAACCAGGTCTTTCGCTACCTGGTGTGCAGCATCAACAATAGTGCGAATTTCAATATCGATCCTGCGGGCGGTCTCATCAGACACATGTTTGTGCTGTGTGACGGAACGTCCAAGAAAAACTTCCTCATCGGCCTCGGCATAGGTCAACGGACCGAGTGCTTCTGACAATCCCCAGCGGGTCACGATGTTACGCGCGATCTGCGTGGAGCGCTCAATATCATTGGATGCACCAGTCGTAACGTTCTCAGCACCAAATACAAGTTCTTCTGCTACACGCCCACCAAAGAGACTGGCCATCTGGCTATCCAGTTGCTTACGTGAAATGCTGTATTTATCCGCCTCAGGCAGGAACATGGTCACACCCAAAGCACGACCACGTGGAATAATGGTCACCTTGTAAACCGGATCGTGTTCCGGCACCAGGCGCCCGACGATGGCGTGTCCCGCTTCATGGTAAGCAGTCAGCTTCTTCTCTTTTTCTGACATGACCATTGAACGCCGCTCGGCACCCATCATGATCTTGTCCTTGGCTCGTTCAAAATGATCCATGGAAACAGTTTTGGCGGCTTCCCTGGCGGCAAATAATGCTGCCTCATTGACCAGGTTTGCGAGATCGGCGCCGGAAAACCCCGGTGTACCGCGTGCGATCTGTCTTGGTTCGACATCATCACCCAGTGGCACTTTACGCATATGCACTTTCAAAATACCTTCACGCCCTCGAATATCCGGTAACGGCACAACCACCTGGCGGTCAAAACGACCAGGCCGCAATAATGCTGGATCGAGTACATCGGGACGGTTGGTTGCGGCAATAACGATGACGCCTTCACCGCCTTCAAAACCATCCATTTCAACCAGCAACTGGTTCAGGGTCTGTTCACGCTCATCATGTCCGCCACCCAGACCGGCACCACGATGACGCCCGACCGCATCAATTTCGTCGATAAATATGATGCAGGGCGCATGCTTCTTGGCCTGATCGAACATGTCACGTACACGTGATGCACCCACGCCAACAAACATTTCTACGAAATCGGAACCGGAAATTGAAAAGAACGGCACTTTGGCCTCACCGGCAATAGCACGCGCCAGCAGGGTTTTACCGGTGCCCGGTGAACCCAGCATCAAAACACCGCGCGGAATGTGGCCACCCAGTTTCTGGAATTTGCCCGGGTTGCGCAGAAACTCTACCAGTTCCTCGACTTCTTCCTTGGCCTCTTCAACACCTGCCACATCGGCAAAGGTAACCTTGATCTGGTCTTCACCCTGAAGTTTCGCTTTGCTCTTGCCAAAAGACATAGCGCCACGACCACCGCCGCCGCCCTGCATCTGGCGCATGAAATATACCCATAAACCAACCAGCAGCAAGACCGGTATGATATTGATTAGCAGATCGAGGATAACGGATCGCTGTTTGGGTGGTTCGGCGGAAATCTCTACGTTGTTCTCAACAAGGTCATCGACAAGCCGTGGATCAGGCATGCCAAAGCTCTGGAATTCCTTACCATTAACATCGCGACCCTGGATCGTATTACCTTCCGGTGTGCTGCTAATCCTGACTTCGGCAACAGTACCATTACGCACGTTATTGAGAAAATCGGAATACGTAAGTTCATCGGGACTGGAACCGACATTGCCATAGTGATTAAAAATAGACATCAGTACCAACAAGATAATGCCCCAGGTAATCACATTTTTTAACATATCATTCAATCGTTTATCCTCACAAAAAGACTATCAGAAACGCCTGACGCCACTGATTATATAATTTCATTGTAACTTGCGCCGGTGCCCCAGTACATAAACTTCCCTGCTACGGGGTCTGGAGGCTGCAGGCTTCCTGACTTGCGCCTTCTCAAATAAAGACCGGACATTCTTCACAAATTCGTCAAAACCTTCACCATGAAATACCTTGACGACAAAACTGCCACCCGGCTCCAACCACTTTTCTGCGAAGGCCAGCGCGAGTTCGGCCAGGTACATTGCACGTGGTTGATCGACCGCACCCATGCCACTCATATTGGGTGCCATGTCCGACAAAACAAGATCAGCATTTTGACCGTTCAATGCCTCCTCCAACAGTGCCAAAGGTTCGTTTTCCGTAAAATCACCCTGAATAAAGCTCACGTTTTCCAGTGGATCCATCGGCAGGATATCCAGGGCGACGATCTGCCCACTGTCAGCAAGCGCCCGCTGCACTACCTGGGTCCAGCTTCCGGGAGCTGAGCCAAGGTCTACCACACGCATACCTTTACGTAACAAATGGTACTTGTCATCCAGTTCCATCAACTTGAACGCTGCCCTGGAACGCAGACCTTGTTGCTGAGCCTGCTTGACATATTGATCATCAAAGTGTTCCGCCAACCAGCGGCGGCTGCTTTTGCTTTTCGCCATTACTCAGCTTCCTGTCGTTGGTGTCGGGTTCAGGATAAATGGGCTCAGGGAAAAGTGCCAGAGTAAACCCGAAAAATGGAGTTTGAATACCCTGCCAGCTGACTCCTCTCTGACACCATTTATCTTCGCGGGGTGTTAAAATGCCAGCTTGCCATAACAGGAAAGATCAGATGCCACTAAAAGCAGCGCAAAAGAAGAATTTACGGGGCCAGGCCCATCACCTGAAACCAATCGTAACCGTCGCTGCCAAGGGTCTGAGTGAAACGGTTGTCGCCGAAATCGAACGTGCCTTAAACGACCATGAACTCATCAAGGTCAAGCTGCGGGGAGACCGTGAGCAACGCAGAGCATGGGTACTCAGCATCGCTGAACAGTGCAAGGCCGAACTGGTTCATAGTATTGGTCAGGTTGCCTGCTTTTATCGGAAACACCCGGAAAAACCGGTTATAAATCCAGGTTAGCAGCGGAATCCGATACAATTTTATTATTTTGACATTCGCTGAAAGCACCGTTTTTGAGTTGCAGGAGTATCAGACGCGTGGAGTTTAATCTAGAGGTACCACAAGACCAATTTTTTATTCGTTCTTTCAGTGAAAGAGGTATCCGTGTTAACCAGGATTATTTCAACAGGCCGTTCATCATTTCCGGTCAGCGGATTGTTCCGGTATGGAATGTCTCGTCTGTAGACGATATTAACGAAGAAAGTCTGCAAGTCGTATTTGACCTGCAACCAGAAGTGGTATTGATTGGGACCGGTAATACCCAGGTTTTTTTACCACCGGCCACCCAGGTCCATTTTTTCCGTCGCAGTATTGGTTTTGAGGTCATGACAACGGACGCTGCCTGCCGTACTTATAATGTGCTGGCTGCAGAAGGCCGCCAGGTGGTCGCTGCATTACTGCCCCTTATTCCATAAATGGGGCTTCCATAACACCTTCGCGCTGAGAAATTTCCCGTAATCTCGCCAACGCAGCGAGTTGCACCTGACGTACCCTCTCCCTGGTGACACCAAGCAGTTCCCCGACTTCTTCAAGTGTACGTCGTCCCTGGCCATGCAGGCCAAATCGATGCTCAACAACAATACGCTGTTGCACGGGCAGTAAATTCAACCATTGCCCAAGTAGTTCACCCGCAGCGTGCTCGGCATATTTATTTTCAGGCGTGTGGGTTTGATCGTCGGCAATTGAATCAAGAACCGATCTGCCACCGTTTACCGTATTATCGTTAGACGATGCTGATTCATTAAACCCGAAAAGTGCGTATACCGAGGTTGTAGACTTATCCAGTTTGGCGGCGACTTCGCCGAATTCGGGGCGACGACCCATCTTCTGTTCCATCTCCCGCGTAGTGCGTAAGTAGTTTGTGAGTTCACGAATAATGTGAATTGGCAATCTTACGGTACGGCATTGATTCATGATGGAGCGTTCAACCGACTGCCTGATCCACCACGTCGCATACGTGGAAAACCGGAAACCTCTTTCGGGGTCAAATTTCTCAACTGCACGTATCAGACCGAGGTTCCCCTCTTCGATAAGGTCCAGCAAAGGCAGGCCTCTATTGATATAAGATCGGGCAACTTTGACCACCAGGCGCAGATTGCTTTCAATCATACGCTGACGACTGGCCATACAACCCGCATGCGCTGCACGTGACAGCGACTTTTCCTCATCCGCAGTCAGCAGGTTGGCGCGGCCAATTTCACTGAGATAAATACGGGTAACATCGCCGTGATGTGCTTGTCTGCGTTTGGCGCTGGCATTTTCAGATTGATTAAACTTTAGGCCTGTTTTTACAGACTTAGCTTTCAAATCCGAGATGTCCTCATTGCCTGTGTTTTCATTTTTCATCCCCCCGCATCCTTATCCATGTGGCTCAAAAAAGATCAGGCCCCCACCCGCAGCAATGTTCCCCGACCAGTATAAAACGTAGCTACTCCGATCGGATGAGCAATTAAAATTATCACAATCTCCAGCAAATGTCACAAATCCGGAGGGTTGTTATTCGTTACTTGTCCAATTACGAACCAAAGGACCAAATGTTGGTAACTTATTTTTTGGGAAGATAGTTAAGTGGATTGACCGGCTTGCCAAGAGCGCGGATTTCAAAATGCAGAAGTTGCTCATCACCACTGTTTCTGCCCATTTCAGCAATTTTCTGACCGGCCCAGACCTGATCACCTTCTTTTACAAGACGGACCCTGTTGTGGGCGTAAGCGCTGAGCATTTTTTCACTGTGTTTAACGATGATCAACTCGCCGTATCCGATCAGGCCATTGCCACTGTAAACAACCTGACCTCCGGATGAGGCATTAATGGCCTGGCCTTCCTTGCCGGCAATATCCAATCCGTTGCGTGCGGGATTACCCGCGACAAAGCGTCTGATCACGCGCCCATCGGTTGGCCATTTCCAACTTTCTGGATCTTTATTTTTAATTGCATTAGCCGATGGAGTTTTTGCCGTGCCAGATGGGCTAGCCACCGGGTTTGATTCCGCTGGTTTCGTTTGTTTAGTTTTTGAAGACGTCGTACTGTTAACCGTTTTTGTGGTTACCTGCCCTGGCGACTTGACCGTGCTTATCTGTACTCCGGATGAAGCTCCGCGCTTCGAAGAACTGCCCGTGGCTGTTTTTAGTTGTATTTTTTGACCAGGGTAAATGGTGTAGGGACTCGAGATTCCATTCTTTCGCGCCACCTCCATTGGATCCAGACCATAACTGAAAGCTATCGCATAAAGCGTGTCCCCTTTCCGGACATAATAACTGCCATCTGTATTTAACTGACGTTTCACAATCGTGCCAGATGATTTGGACTTTGCCGGTGGCCGGTGATGTCTATGGCAGGATGGCAGCGCAAGCAGGCCGGATATAAGCAATACCAAAGATAACCTGGCGACCAGCTTGCTATTCATAGCTCTGCTAATCCCATGCCTCATCACTTACTTACCTTTAAAATCACAAAAACAATCAATGCAATGGCAAGAGTTATCCAACCGATCAGATCAACATACTTTCGCATCCGTGATGCAAAACTCTCACCACCCAACCGTATCAGCCCAGCGACAAGGAAGAACCGCCCGCCCCGGCCAACCAGTGATCCGCCTATAAAAGCCAGGAACGGCATGCCAACTACACCCGCACTGATGGTGAACACCTTGTAGGGAATGGGTGTAAACCCTGCCAGTAGAATATACCAGAAACCCCATGTTTCAAATGCAGAAACGGCACTGGTAAAAGTACCGGCATAATGGGAACCCATTAACCACGGCTCTATCCATCCGAATGCCAGTTTACCGATCAGGTAGCCGGCCATCCCGCCGACAACCGAGGACAATGTGCACAGGGCGGCGTATTGCCAGGCCTTTTTGACCTTGGCCAGGCACATGGGTATTAGCATTACGTCCGGTGGTATCGGAAAAAAGCTGGATTCGGTAAAACTGAGAGCAGCCAGATAAGCCGGCGCTCTTCGATGTGCGGATAAAGCAATGACCCAATCGTATAAGCGAAGAAACATATCCTAAAACCGCCTTAAGCGAGCCCGCTGAGCAAGGGTACGAAGATGACAGCACCAAGATCGGTCTCTTCATAAGCATCCCCGGTCCGGCGCACGGTGATCAGGCGTTGTTGACCACTTCTCTCAACGGGCATAACCAGTACGCCACCGATACCGAGTTGTTCCTTTAATTCCGTTGGAATACTTTGTGCCACCGCTGTCACCAGGATGCCGTCGAAAGGCGCCTGGCTGGGCCAGCCTAAATGACCGTCTGCATAACGCAAATATATGTTGTTCAAACGCAGGTTGTGAAAACGCCGGCGTGCGAGCTTGAGCAATTCGTCGATTCTTTCCACCGTGAACACCTTTGGAACAAGGTGGGACAAAATGGCTGCCTGGTAACCGGAACCGGTCCCTACCTCCAAAACTTTTTCCGGTTGTCCACCATCGAGTATCGCCTCCGTCATACGGGCTACAATCCAGGGTTGCGAGATCGTTTGACTTTGCCCGATCGGCAGGGCTGTATTTTCGTAGGCCCGACTGGACAATGCTTCATCAACAAATTTATGACGTGGTACCTGGGTGATAGCCTTCAATACCCGTTCATCCTTGATACCCTCGTTTCGTAATGTCTGCACGAGACGGTCGCGTGTACCCTGGGAGGTCATCCCGATGCCGCGGTTTTCACTGTGGAGCTTGCGTTTATGAATCATGAATTGTCTGTTTCCTGCTCCACACCCGTGTTGATTGCCGTCACCCAGCCAGCCACCTGATCCAGCGCCTGGTATCGGGTCAGGTCAACATGAATGGGAGTGACCGAAATAAACTTGCGCCTGATAGCGTCAAAATCCGTACCCGGACCGGCATCCTGTTCCGCACCGGCCGGTCCAATCCAGTACATTTCACGACCACGGGGGTCCACTGTCTTGACAACCGGTTCCGCCCGGTGGCGGTAACCAAGTCGGGTAACTTCAAACCCCCTGATTTCCGACCAGGGGCAATCGGGTACATTGACATTGAGTATGGTATCAGCCGGCAAGGGGTCGCACTGTAACTGCTTCACCAGCCGCCTGGCTGCCTTACCCGCCGTTTCAAAATGATGATGATCAGCATGCTCACCAAGCACCAGGGAGATAGCCAGCGCAGGATAGCCCAGAAAACGGCCTTCCATCGCTGCTGCAACTGTACCGGAATAAATCACATCATCGCCAAGGTTGGCACCGGCATTGATACCGGACACAACAATATCGGGATCCTCGTCCAACAATCCTGTTAATGCAACGTGCACACAATCCGTGGGTGTTCCGGAAACCCGGTAGACACCGGTCTCCATTTCCGTGATCCGGATGGGTGCATCCAGTGTCAGCGAATTACTCGCACCGCTGCAGTTCTTGTCCGGGGCTACAATTGTCATGCCACCCAGATCACGCATACTGTCCGCCAGGACACGAATACCGATGGCTTCAATGCCATCATCATTGCTTATTAGAAATTCCATTCGGGGAGTTTAATCCGGTCCTTGTTGAAAATCATACCTGCCATCCGCAAGTATGTCTGTTATGGCCTGACAAGTAAAAAGGATCCTTAACAGGTTCCCGGATGATATTGTACGGGCTTCAGGCAACTTCCGAAATGCAGAAATGGGTGAAACGTGGTTAAAAAAGTAATACACCAGCTTTCGGAAGAGCAATTGTTCCGGCAGGAGATGACCGGCGTTGTGCCACTCAAGACAGCACCCACTGCAGATTCAAAGGCACCCCGACAGGAAAACCGCAGGCGCAAACCGGAAACCTTTTCTGACATTGTGGACCCGGCAAATTTATCTTCCGCGGATAATCGGACACACATCGATGCTGCGGACGGTTCATCACACCGCAAAAATGGTATCCAGAAAAGGACCATGCAGAAATTGAAACGAGGCCGGTTCACCATCGGTGCTGAGCTTGATCTGCACAATATGACCACGGAAACAGGTCACTCGGCATTGCTTGAGTTTATTGCCGATGCACAATCGAGAGCACTGGAATCGGTCAGAATCATACATGGCAAGGGTCTGCGCTCCAAGAACGGGCCACGCTTAAAACGCATGACGCGCCAACTATTGCGCGATCATCCTCAAGTGTTGGCCTTTACCACATGCAAACCATCTGATGGTGGTGCTGGCGCCGTGGATGTATTGTTGAAATCATCATGATGGAACTGTTCATTTTTTTGCTCGTCACGGGAAGTGTTGTTGCCTGGTGGCAACTGATGCAAGGCAGACAAACAGCCCGCAGGGCCGCCGGCGAGGTTTGTGGCAACCATGGTCTACAACTGCTGGATGATACGGTTTCTCTCAGTTCGGTCACCTGGAACCGCAACAAATCAAACTCTCGTATCCTGGTTAATTACGGTTTCGAGTTTGCCATCAATGGGGCCAAACGCAGAAGCGGCGTGGTAACCATCGGTTTTCCTGCATCACTCAGCGTGACCCTGGAGCTTGAAGAAGGCCGGTTAATTGAAAACCTGAAGAACAGATAGATTTTTCGAAAGGACAAGTACCCACTGGTGTAGTTTCAACACTGATCCTGCGTTACAGGGTTGACACTACAACATGTCTAACCCTGATAAGTCCCTTACTTGACAACTTTCAGGTGAGAACGTGGCGGCGGATCATCCGAACCATCCACCGGGGGTGGCGGTGAATCATCCTGGGCAAACATCATGCCCTGGCCGTTTTCGCGGGCATATATGGCAATTACGGCACCCATCGGCACGGTAATCTGGTAAGGTTTGCCGGAAAATCTGGCTTTGAAAAAAATGGTTTCGTTCTCCAACTGCAAATTTTCAGTCGCGCCGGTGGCGACATTCAGAACAACCTTACCTTTTTGAATAGCATGGTCCGGTACATCCACACCAGCAAATTCGGCATCGACCAGCACATGCGGTGTCAAACCGTTATCGGTAATCCAGTCATACAAGGCACGCAACAGATAAGGCCTGTTCGAAGTCATACCTTCCGGAGTGGAACTCATCGCACTTCCTAAACCTTGAAATGCATCAATCAGGTCACATTCAGAACCATTTCACGTTCGGCGCGTGTCAGACTGAGCTTGAACGACCGGCGTGATATCAGGCGTTGAATATAACCCTGAACCGTGGAACCGGGCTTGCCCAGGTCAATGCCATAGACCGGCAAACGCCAGAACAAGGGTGCCAGGGTGCAATCAACAAGACTTAACTCATCGCCAAGCACAAAATCAGAATGCTTGAATAAATCATTGGCGGCAACAATGCCTTCTTTCAGTTGCTGCCGGGCTTTTTCCGCCTTGGCAGCGGTTGCGTTTTCGATGACTTCTGCCAGTGGATACCAATCACGAATAACACGGTAGTGGATCAGGCGCAGACGAGCACGTGAAACCGGATCAACCGGCATCAATGGCGGGTGCGGGTAACGCTCATCCAGGTAATCATTGATCACGTTGGCGCTGTACAACAACAAATCCCTGTCCACCAGTGTCGGGGTTTCGTTGTATGGATTCAATTCAGCCAGATCTGCTGTTGCAGATTCGTCATTACTGATATTGATGATGTCAACATTGATGCCTTTTTCGGCCAGCACAAATCGTACCCTGTGACAGTGAATGTTGCGGTCGGATGAGTAAAGCGCCATGGTAGAACGACCTTTTATTGCTGCTGTCACCAAATTTCTCCTGTTGGCTTGATTGTCAGACATCGCGATATCTTCGACTCGTTATTAATGAACATCTCGCCAGTACTCTACCTTTAGCAGATAAGCAACGAAGGTAAACAGTACCAGGAACAATATCACCCAAACACCAACACTCTTGCGTTTCAGTTTGGCGGGTTCTCCCGCATACTCGAGAAATGCCGCGATGTCACGGGCAGTCTCTTCAAATTCCTGTGGGGATTGAGTGCCTGCTGTGGTCAACTCAAAGTGATCAATGACCTCATGGGTGAATCCACCTGCGGAGGTTTCCTGCCGGTAAACCGGTGTTTGTATGCCCTGCAAAGACCACAGGACATGCGGCATGGAAGCATTCGGTAGCAAGGTGTTATTCCATTCACCATTTTCATCCTTGTAAAAACCCAGGAGATATGAGTACAGCCAGTCAGCACCACGTGAGCGCCCGATTAGCGAAAGATCCGGCGGTGTTTTACCAAACCAGGATTTTGCCTGCTCCGGATCCATTGCAATATCCATGGTGTCGGCAAATTTCGCATTCGAGAACACCAGGTTTTGCATGACCATATCTTCACTAAGCTCAAGGTCCGCTGCCAACCGGTTATAACGCATATAGCTTATCGAATGACAACCCAAACAGTAATTTACATACCACTTGGCACCACGCTGCAATGAGGCGGTATCACCTATGTTGGCACCTGAGTGTTCAACACCGGCGCCGCTGGACGCTGAAACCGGAATAGTCGATAACGGCAGTAACAAAACTGCATAAAACAGGATTGTGGCTAATTTCTTCATCAGTGAGTCACCCGATCCGGTTCCGGTTTTGTTTTGCCACGCGGGCTCATAAAAAACAGCAGGACAAAAAACATGAAGTAAACCAGTGTCCAGACCCGCATCTCCCAGGTCTGAGCGGGTGTACCTTCAGCCATGCCAAGCAGACCAAGCCTTACAAACGCGATGGTAAACAAAGTCAAAAGCACCTTGTACCAGGTTCCCTTGTACCGAATGGATCTGACCGGTGATCGGTCAAGCCAGGGCAGAAAAAACAAAATTGCAACCGATGCA
>Ga0316201_10000064_pt1 | contig 41842 bp, 29 predicted proteins | sample CS6wburrow_MG_FD_204516 | JGI IMG/M metagenome (GOLD analysis project Ga0316201, IMG submission 204516) | Coastal sediment microbial communities from Delaware Bay, Delaware, United States - CS-6 worm burrow | ecosystem: Environmental > Aquatic > Marine > Coastal > Sediment | place: USA...
ACAATAAGCGATTTTCTTCAATCGGCTTCGGGCGCTTTGCCTGAGCTGGTCCAGCAGGTCAAGGACAATACACCTACCCAACAGCCCATTGCCCACTTGATGCAGTGCGCGGACGCACTGAGCAGCAGTGAAGACATGCCGCTAACCGGGCCCGCGCATGTGCAACCGTCGGCAGACGCAGTTGCGCAACAAGGCAACGATATGGACATGGAAGCGGAGCGCGAGGATGATAAGCTCGCGTTGCCGCTGGAACAAGCCGGGTCTGAGGTCGAAGCGTCGGCTCAGGTGGATGAAACAACTGAGGCCATGGCGGAAGAAGCGGTCTGTGACAGTGTCATGGATCCAACGCTTTACGATATCTTCAACACGGAAACACGGGGGCATGTTGAAGTTATTCGTCGGTTTCTTGAGCAGAAGCCGGTCGGTGAGGCCAAGGTCGATGAACAGCTGGCACGTGCTGTGCACACCCTGCATGGCAGTGCACGTATGGCCGAAGCTGAGGCGATTGCCGATCTGGCCGGAGAGCTGGAGCGATGGACCAAGGCGCTTATGGCAGCCGGAAAGGGGTTGTCTGAAGAAGGCTGCCGGGCACTGGAGCAATGCACCGAAATAATCGAACAGATTCTGTCAAGTCTGCCTCATGCCATCAGCAAGCCGGAAGAGTACGAGGTTTTGCTGAATCAGGTTCGTTCGCTGTATGAAGCGATTCCTGTCTTCAGCGCTGAAAAAACCCTGGGCGAAATCGCGGATGATGAATCGAAACAAGTGCAGACTGACGCCGAAGACGATGCTTACTCGGAATGCGATGAAGAGCTGCTGGATATTTTCCTCGAAGAGGGATCGGAGAATCTGGAGGCGAGCGATTCTGCTTTGCAACGCTGGCGTGAATCGGGCGGTGATGGCGGGATTGTTGACGAGCTGAAGCGCTCATTGCATACGTTGAAAGGTGGCGCACGCATGGCGGGTCTTGGCCCGATTGCAGATCTGGCGCACGCTGTCGAGTCGCTGATCACCACCAGTGTTGAGGTTGACGGCACGGTTGGAGAAGAGGCAATGGATGCCCTGCAGCACGCCCAGGACAATCTGGCACATATGCTGGATAGCGTTCGTGCTCGCCAAGCAATTGAGATGGCGGACTCTTTGATTGCACGCCTGGATGGGTTGAAGGAGCAGCTTGCCGCCGCGGAAGCGGAAATGCATCAGGAGGAGCCGGATGTTACCCGGTACCAGGAAACTGACACTGTGGCGGAACAGCATGAAACGTCTGCTGAACCGGAACAGCTTACAGAGCCGGTTTGGCGAGATCCGTATGCCGAGACGGATCCCGAATTGTTGGAGGTGTTTCTGCAGGAAGCCGGCGATATTATGGAACACACCGAGCAGACGCTACGGGCCTGGAAGCGCGCACCCGACGATCACTCTCTGATGGCTGAGTTACAGCGCGAGTTGCATACGCTGAAAGGTGGCGCTCGTATGACGGACATCACCGACGTCGGCGATCTTGCCCATGCCGTTGAGTCGCTGATGGTCAGGGTTAGCGGAGGTGAGATTGGAGCCAGCGAATCGATGTTTGCCGTTCTGCAGGAGGCCCACGACAGCTTGACCGGCATGATAGACCTGGTTCGTAAACATCAGCCGTTGACAGCAGCCTCCGCGATATTGTCCAGCCTGGAATTGTTGTGCGAGGGCGGGGAAGCGGCCGTGCACACAGAGACAGCTAAATCGGCTGCTGTGATGGATGAACACGAAGAAACGGTGCAGGCCGTCGCAGTCGACGGTGACACCGAGCATAGGGAGCGCCGGGCCAGCCCCCGCTCGAGCCAGGAACTGGTGCGTGTCAAGTCCAGGCTGCTCGACAATATGGTTAACTATGCCGGTGAAGTCAGTATCTACCGCTCACGTCTGGAACAGCAGATCGGTGCCTATCGATTCAATCTGGTTGAAATGGATCAGACCGTATCCCGCGTCAGGGAGCAGTTGCGCAAGCTCGAAATAGAGACCGAAGCACAGGTCTTGTTCCGCTACGAGCAGGAGGGTGAATTGGAGAACGAGGATTTCGATCCCCTGGAAATGGATCGTTATTCGCACATTCAGCAGCTGTCACGTTCTATGACGGAAAGTATTAGTGACTTGAGCAGCATTCAGAATCTGCTGGAAAACATAACACGTGAATCTGAAACCCTGCTGTTGCAGCAGTCACGCGTAAACACTGAACTGCAGGAAGGCTTGATGCGTACGCGTATGGTGCCTTTCACCAGTTTGGCGGCGCGTCTGCGTCGTATCGTTCGTCAGACGGCACAGGAACTGGGTAAGAAAGTGGAACTGGAGTTGTCCGGTGCTGAAGGTGAGATGGATCGCACTGTGGTTGATCGGGTTATAGCACCTGTTGAGCATATGTTGCGTAATGCCATTTCTCACGGCATTGAAATGCCTGAGCAGCGACGCGAGGCGGGTAAACCCGAATCAGGAACCATCAGGATTCTGCTCGATCGGGAATCTTCCGATGTCGTGTTGAGAATTGTTGATGACGGCGCCGGTATGAATCTGGCTGCAATACGCAGCAAGGCTATTGAACGTGGCATGATGGACGCCGACTCGGAACTCAGCGATAACGATGCGCTTCAGTTTATCCTGGAAACCGGTTTCAGTACTGCGGAGAAGGTGACGCAGGTTGCGGGCCGCGGTGTAGGCATGGATGTGGTTAACAGCGAAGTCAAACAACTGGGTGGTTCGCTGCACATAGATTCCGAGTCCGGCAAGGGTACAAGTTTTACAGTGCGGCTTCCATTTACCCTGGCGCTCAATCAGGCGTTGTTGGTAGAGGTCGGCGAAGATACTTATGCCGTTCCCCTGGCCAGCATAGAAGGTGTTGTGCGCATGCATCTGGAAGATCTCAATGTTTACTACGATAATCCTGATGCACGTTTCAGTTATGGCGGCTCAGACTATGAGGTTCGCCATCTCTGCAGCCTGCTGGGAACGGGTAAACCGCGTTTGGATAGCGTGGCGAAACAGATCCCCCTGCTGCTGGCGCGTGTTGGTGATCAGGGGGTCGCCATGCAAATCGATAACTTACTGGGAAGCCGTGAAATCGTGGTTAAGTCGGTTGGGCCCCAGATCAGCGCCGTGAAAGGTGTGGCCGGTGCCACAATTCTCGGTGATGGCAGTGTGGTGATGATACTCGATGTGGCAGAAATGTTACGCGGTGGTGCTTCCCTGGCAATGGCGCAGGTAGAGGAACTGATTCAGCAGCCTACACGCGACAATACTGTGACCGTCATGGTGGTTGATGATTCCATCACCGTGCGTAAAGTGACAAGCCGCCTGCTGGAGCGTAATGATATGAACGTAATTACAGCGAAGGATGGTGTCGATGCGGTGTCAAAACTTCAGGATAATATCCCTGATATAATGCTGCTCGATATCGAGATGCCGCGTATGGATGGTTTCGAACTGGCTACGCATGTTCGTAATGAAGCGCGCCTGCGGAATATTCCAATTATAATGATCACTTCGCGCACCGGTGACAAACATCGTCAACGCGCGATGCAGATCGGGGTAAACCGTTACCTGGGCAAGCCATTCCAGGAAGCGGGACTGATGGAGAGTATTCGGGCAATGCTCGAGGAACAAAACGTAAATGGATAAAGCTCTGCAGGCAAGGTTAAGAGTTGCGTTACTGGCAGACGGCGTGGAACGCAAAGAGATTCGCATACTGCTTGAGCAGCAGGGTATGGAAGTCGTCATCGAAGCTGCGGTGGGATTGTCCCTGCCGACTACCTGGTATGGTGCTGATGTACTGCTGTTCGCTATAGGGGATCAACTGGATTGGGAGCAGGTCGAGGCAGTATTGCAACAGTCGCCGCTGCCGGTACTGATTAACCGCGGAGGCATTGGCAGTGCTGACAGCTGGCGGCACAGTCTGGTGGGAAAACTGAGAGTACTTGCCCAGCGGGGACAGTCGGGTTCCAGTATCTGTAACCGCTATCGTCAGCAGGAGTTTCGGCTGGTTGAGGATGACGCTGCCGGGAAAAGTGCAGCGCCCTGGCTGGTGGTGCTGGGGGCGTCGATCGGCGGGCCAAAGGCTGTTGCACGCTTTTTGCAGGCGCTGCCGGACAAGTTACCGGTGACGTTTCTACTGGCTCAGCACATATCTGAATCCTTCCAGGATTTGCTGGTAGAGCAACTGGACCGTTGCAGCGCGTGGCCAGTTGCCATGTTAGGTGAAGGGCAAAGCATTGAGCCTGGTCGGGTGTGGATGGTGCCGGCGAGAAACAGGATCGAGATGAATGCGGAGGGTACCATTCGCCGCAGCGACCGTGCCTGGGAAACGATGCAGCGCCCTGATATCAATGCGGTACTGCGCGGTGCTGCTGAAACATTTGGCGCACAATGCGGGGCGATTCTGTTCAGTGGGCTGGGCAAGGATGGCACCCAGGGCTGCGCCTCGGTTTCGAGGTGCGGTGGTTTTGTCTGGGCGCAGAGTTCGGAAAGTTGCGTTATATCAAACTTGCCGGAAGCGGCGCGACGTAGCTGTAAGGTGGAATTGAGCGGTACTCCTGAACAACTCGCGAATGCATTGACCGGTCGTTGTCAGCCTGAGTACGCGAGCATTAACTAGCCATAGTCGGGGTCGTTTAAATGAACGCTGTTGTTGAATCGGTAAGAAGCCTCTGGTTGCCGCTGCAGAATATGAATCTGCTGGTGCCTAATGTTGCCGTCGCTGAAGTCCTTGACTATCGGCCACTGGATGTGGTCGAGGGTGGTCCGGACTGGCTGTTGGGGTGTCTGCACTGGCGCGATAAGAAGTTACCGGTTATATCGATAGAGCGTCTATGCGGTTACAGTCTGCCCCAGGGCGAGCGTGGATCCCGCATCTCCATTTTAAATTCGGTCAACGCGGAAACTGATTTGCCATTTTATGCAATGATTACAGCGAGTATACCGCGCCTGTTCAATGCAGATGCCGATGCGCTGGGCGATTCCATGGCGGCCGCGAGAACGCTACCGGATACTGTGGCAGACTGTGTGCAGATCGGCAGCGAAGAAGCGTTGATTCCGGATCTTACCGTCATACAGACGCTGGTTGAAAAGGCCTGGAGAAAAGTCTCGGCCTGAATGAAGTCCGCTTAACCTGACAGGTCTCCCCATAGCGCCTGGACAGCAGCTACAGTTGCCAGTGCAGCCGTTTCGGTACGCAGAATTCTGGGTCCTAATCGAATGCGTTTGAAACCGCTCGATTCAGCCATACTGATCTCGTCACCCTCCAGCCCGCCTTCAGGGCCAATCAGTAGCGTGATATCCCTGGCCGGGGCAATATCGGACAGTTGCAGCGATGCTGCCGGGTCAAGCACAAGCTGCACAGACGGTTTCCGCCTGATATTGTACCAGTCCACCAGCTTTGTAGCGCTATGCAGTGTGGGCAGATAAACGCGCCCGGATTGTTCGCAGGCTGATCGTATCACGCCGCGCCAGTGGAACAGGCGTTTTTCCAAGCGTTGACCACTGAGTTGGACCTGGGACCGCTTTGTCCATAGCGGGGTAATGGATTCAACACCCAGTTCCACTGACTTTTGCAGCACAAAGTCCATGCGCTCACCGCGTGAGATGCCTTGTCCCAGAGTGATGCGCAGCTTCGACTCCCGCTCGGGTTGCCGGCTGCCATGAACCATGACCATTGCCCGTTTTCCAGCGGATTCCTGTAGCACCGACTGGTACTCACTGCCGTCACCGTTGAACAACAGCAGTGGTTCGCCCGGTTTAAGGCGTAGTACCCGCAGCAGGTGATGGCTGCCTGCCTCTTCCAGTGTTACGGACTGCCCCACGGCAAGCGACTGTTCGGTAAAAAAGCGGGGTGCGCGCACTGGACTGCCGGAAGACGCCAATGGTTATTTGTTCAGGCCGAGATTTTTCCAGATTGCCTTGCTCGGGCCGGCCTGATTCATGGTATAGAAATGCAAGCCGGGTGCGCCGGCGTCCAGCAGCGCCTGGCACATTTCTGTAACGACTTCCTCACCGAAGGCCAGGATGGAGTCCCGGTTATCGCCATAAGTTTCCAGCCGCTTACGAACCCATCTGGGAATTTCGGCGCCGCACATGTCGGAAAAACGGGCTAGCTGTGTATAGTTGGTAATCGGCATAATGCCCGGCACAATGGGCAGGTCGATGGCCATTTTTTCGCAACGCTCGACAAAGTGAAAGTAGGCGTATGGGTTAAAGAAGTACTGGGTGATGGCGCTGTCAGCGCCGGCGTCCACTTTACGTTTGAAATTGGCCAGGTCTGTATCGGCGTTGCGTGCCTGGGGGTGAAACTCCGGGTAGGCGGCGACTTCAATATGAAAGTGATCGCCGGTTTCTGCGCGAATGAATTCAACCAGTTCGTTGGCGTAGCGGAACTCTCCGGGTAAGCCCATGCCTGACGGAAGGTCGCCGCGCAGTGCCACGATGTGGTTGATATTCTCATTCCGGTATAGGTTCAGGATATCGCGGATATTGGCTTTGGTGGAACCAATGCAGGATAAATGTGGTGAGGCTTTGATGCCGGATTCGCGCTGGATTTCACGCACGGTATCAAAGGTTCGTTCACGTGTTGAGCCACCGGCGCCAAAGGTTACCGAAAAAAACCGCGGACCAAGACTGGCCAGTTGGTCGCGGGTGCTGCGAAGATTGGCAACACCTTTTTCCGTCTTCGGCGGAAAGAATTCGAAGCTGTAGACTTTGGGGTGTTTTTTCTGCGATTCCATGACTTGTTCAACTCTCTACCTGTGGATCTCAAGTGGGCCACGGAACAGACCGAAAATCACGCAATCCCCATGTCTTGAAATCACGGGGATTTCCTGGTTTCCGTGCGTTCCGTGGCTACAGATAGCTGTTTCGGTCAGTAACGGTAGTGCTCCGCTTTGTACGGGCCTTCGATTTTTAGGCCCAGATAATCGGCCTGTTCCTGGGTCAGGGTGGTCAGCCTGGCGCCGATCTTGGTCAGGTGCAGGCGGGCAACCTTCTCGTCCAGGGGTTTGGGCAGCACATAGACCTTGCTTTCATAGTCGTCGGTATTGTTGAACAACTCCATCTGTGCCATCACCTGGTTGGTAAAGGAGGCGGACATCACGAAGCTCGGGTGGCCTGTCGCACAGCCCAGGTTTACCAGGCGGCCTTTGGCGAGCACGATGATCTTCTTTCCATCCGGAAAAATAACGTGATCAACCTGGGGTTTGATCTCTTCCCAGGTATATTTTTCCAGTGACGCGATATCGATTTCCGAATCAAAGTGCCCGATGTTGCAGACAATGGCTTCATTTTTCATCGCCAGCATGTGTTCGTGGGTGATGACGTTCACGTTGCCGGTGGTGGTGACAAAGATGTCGCCCTGGCTCGCAGCATCTTCCATGGTGACAACGCGGTAACCTTCCATGGCAGCCTGCAGGGCGCAAATGGGGTCGATTTCGGTCACCAGTACCGTTGCCCCCATGCCTCGGTAAGCCTGTGCACAACCTTTTCCGACGTCGCCATAACCCAGTACGACGCAGACCTTGCCAGCGATCATGACATCGGTGGCGCGTTTGATACCGTCAAGCAGTGATTCGCGGCATCCGTACAGGTTGTCGAATTTGGATTTTGTCACCGAGTCGTTGACATTCATGGCAGGGAAAAGCAGTTCCCCGCTCTCCTGCATCTGGTAAAGGCGGTGTACGCCGGTGGTTGTTTCTTCGGTAACACCTTTGACGCTGTCGGCCATCTGTTGCCATTTTCCCGGACTGGTTTCCAGCGTGCGCTTGAGAACGGCGAGTATGGCTTTCCATTCCTCGTTGTCACCGGCTTCCGCTTGCGGAACGCTACCGGCTTTTTCGAATTCGGCGCCCTTGTGAACCAGCAGCGTGGCGTCGCCGCCATCGTCGAGGATCATGTTCGGCGTGCCGCCCTCGGGCCAGGTCAGAGCCTGTTCCGTGCACCACCAGTATTCATCGATGGTCTCACCTTTCCACGCAAATACGGGGATGCCGCGAGCAGCTATGGCGGCCGCGGCATGATCCTGGGTGGAAAATATATTGCAGGAAGCCCAACGGACTTCGGCGCCGAGATCGACCAGGGTCTCTATCAATACCGCAGTCTGGATGGTCATATGCAGACTGCCGGTGATACGCGCACCCTGCAGTGGTTTTTCGGCGGCAAATTCATCGCGCAATGCCATCAGGCCGGGCATTTCGCTCTCGGCGATCTCGATTTCCTTGCGGCCCCAGTCGGCCAGATTGATGTCTGCGACTTTATAATCTGAAGAGGTATTCAAAACGGCGTTCATAGTCATCTCCTGAAGACAAAGATGAGCGCCGTTCTTTCGAATGACCCGGTTTCCCTGAGCCTGGCGGGATGTTCCCGCTGCAGCGCCCCTCAGAGAACACAGCTGGCCTTTAAATAGTGTCAGATTCCTGCGTCAGTGCGCAGAAGCTCCGCTTTGTCGGTTTTCTCCCAGGTGAAACCCTCATGCTCGCGGCCGAAATGGCCGTAAGCTGCGGTTTTGCGGTACTTGATCTTCTCTGCGTTCAGCAGATCCAGCATCTTGAGGATGCCATAGGGGCGCAGGTCAAAATGCTCGCGCACCAGCTCTGTGATGCGCTCGTCGCTGATTTTGCCGGTGCCGAATGTGTCCACCATGATGGAGGTCGGTTCGGCCACGCCTATGGCATAGGATATCTGTATCTCACAGCGCTCGGCAAGACCGCCGGCAACGATGTTTTTGGCGACGTAGCGACCGGCATAGGCAGCGGAGCGGTCGACCTTGGAGGGATCCTTGCCGGAGAAGGCACCGCCCCCGTGTCGTGCTGCACCCCCGTAGGTATCGACAATGATTTTTCTACCGGTGAGACCGGCGTCGCCCATGGGGCCGCCGATAACGAAAGCGCCGGTGGGGTTGACGTGGTAGCGGGTGTCGTGTGTGAGCCATTCGCTGGGAAGCACCGGCTTGATAATATGCTCCATGACCGCCTCTTCCAGCTCCTTGTGGTCAATATCCGCAGCGTGTTGTGTCGACAGTACCACGGCATCGATACTGACCGGCTTGCCATCCTTATAGTGAAAAGTGACCTGGCTCTTGGCGTCCGGACGTAGCCAGGTGAGAATACCTTTGCGGCGCATTTCTGATTGCCGTTGTACCAGGCGATGGGCGTAAGTAATGGGGGCAGGCATCAGCACGTCGGTTTCATTGGTGGCATAGCCGAACATCAGACCCTGGTCGCCGGCGCCCTGGTCTTCCGGGCGCGTGCGGTCCACGCCCTGGTTGATATCCGGAGATTGAACGCCGAGTGCGGTCATCGCGGCACAGCTCTCCCCGTCAAAACCCAACTCTGAGCTGGTGTAGCCGATACCCTTAATGGTTTCGCGCATAATCTTCTCGTAGTCGGGTTTTGCCGTGGTGGTGATTTCTCCGGCGATTAGCACCATGCCGGTTTTGAAGAGTGTTTCGCAGGCTACGCGGGCGTGCGGGTCTTCGGCCATGATGGCGTCCAGCACGGCGTCGGAGACCTGGTCCGCCATTTTGTCCGGATGACCTTCCGAGACTGATTCGGATGTAAACAGGTGTTCGTTCATGGAGTTACGTCCTTAAATAAAAAACCCGCCTGGCGCAAGCTCAAGCGGGTTCCGGAAAACTGGTTTTCTGTCCTCGCTTTAGCCGTATTTTTATAGCGCCCGCAATCTGAATTCAAATCGGCGCTGGCAGCAAAGTTTAGGCCATTTTCACCGGCGGGGTCAAGTGCAGGAAGTTAGACCGCTTATTTACTCAGAGTTTCCCGAATTGGGTTAAACTGTGTCGTTTTTAGAGTAAGAGACGGGAGAGGAGTAGCAGGCTTATGGTTTCCCTGGAAACACCGATTTGCAGTTTTGGTGCGCCGGCAATAGATTTCACGTTACCCGGCACTGATGGAAAGGTCTGGACCCTGGACCAGTGCCGGGGCGATAAAGGCTTGCTGGTGATGTTTATCTGCAACCACTGTCCTTACGTGAAGGCGATTCGTGACCGGCTGGTGCGCGATACCCGGGAGTTACTCAACTACGGTATCAACAGTGTCGCAATTATGGCAAATGATCCGGCCGACTATCCGGAAGACTCCTTTGAGAATATGCAAGTTGTCGCACAGCAGTACAACTACCCCTTCCCCTACCTGCTGGATGAAAGCCAGGACGTTGCCAAGGCCTATGGTGCTGTTTGTACCCCGGATTTTTTCGGTTACAACGCCGGTCTGGAACTGCAGTACCGTGGTCGACTGGATGCCAGCCGCAAGGAGGCTGCGCCCGCGGATGCAAACCGTGACCTGTTTGAAGCCATGTTGCAGGTGGCGCGGACAGGCCGTGGGCCGCAGGAACAGATTCCCAGCATGGGCTGTTCCATCAAATGGAAGGGTGAAACCGCCTGAATACACTGGCCGCCGGCTGCTGGCGGCGGACAAGCCCTTGTATCTATTAATGCCTGTATAGATATTATTTTTTGCTTTCCGGTTGGTCGTCAACTATTCGGCGCTGCTTGAAATCAATGGTTGCTCCCCGCTGCTATCTGTTGGAGAATGGCGCGCTCGCGATTCGGGCCACCCTTCAGGCTGGCGGCTTTTTGAAAGGGATAAGTGGTTTCGCCGGATTTCGCTATGCAGGTGACGCGGCCAGAGTAAGCGCTACCGATACGCAGTGAAGAATTTGTGAGCAGTCACACCCGCTTTGGGGTGGGGCTGTTTTGCCGCCACTTCCAGGGCAGCAGACAACCAATTTCAAGACACAAACAGGAGACAGCAATGGCCTCGCGTAAAGAGCTTGCGAATGCGATTCGTGCATTGAGCATGGATGCGGTACAGAAAGCCAAGTCCGGTCATCCGGGTGCACCCATGGGCATGGCGGATATCGCCGAAGTGCTGTGGAATGACCACCTGGAGCACAATCCCGGTAATCCCAAATGGGCCGATCGTGACCGTTTTGTTTTATCCAACGGGCACGGTTCCATGCTCATTTATTCGCTGTTGCACCTGACCGGTTACGACCTGTCGATCGATGACCTGAAGAACTTCCGTCAGCTGCATTCCAAAACCCCGGGACACCCGGAATACGGTTATGCGCCCGGTGTCGAAACGACAACCGGTCCTCTGGGCCAGGGTATTACCAACGCCGTGGGTATGGCGATTGCTGAAAAAGTTCTGGCGGGCCAGTTCAACCGGGATGGTCACCACATCGTCGATCACTACACCTATGTCTTCATGGGTGACGGGTGCATGATGGAAGGTATTTCCCACGAAGCCTGCTCGCTGGCCGGTACCCTTGGCCTGGGCAAGCTGGTGGCGTTCTGGGATGACAACGGAATTTCCATAGACGGTCATGTCGAAGGCTGGTTTACAGATGATACGCCGAAGCGTTTTGAAGCCTACGGCTGGCACGTGGTGCGCGATGTCGACGGTCACGATGCGGATGCAATCAACAAGGCGATTCATGAAGCCAAGTCTGTGAATGACAAGCCGACCCTGATCTGTACCAAGACCGTTATCGGTTACGGTGCACCCAACCTGTGCGGGAGCCACGATTGTCACGGTGCCCCGCTGGGTGACGATGAAATCAAGGCCACGCGAGAGAATCTTGGCTGGGATCATGCCCCGTTCGAAATTCCCTCCGATATCGGTGCGGCCTGGGACGGCAAGGAGAAGGGTGCCGGGCTCGAAAAAGCGTGGAACGATAAATTTGCGGCCTACAAGGAAGCACATCCCGAGCTGGCGGCCGAGTTCGAGCGCCGCATCTCTGGTGATCTGCCGCTCGACTGGACTGAGGGTGCGGCGGCGTTTATTGCCTCTGTGAACGACAAGGCTGACACGATTGCTTCGCGCAAGGCTTCACAGAATTCGCTGAACGGTTACGGTCCGCTGCTGCCTGAATTCATTGGTGGTTCGGCCGACCTGGCGGGTTCCAACCTGACCATCTGGTCCGGTTCCAAGGGTGTCAGCAATACTGTTTCCGACGGTAACTACCTTTATTATGGTGTGCGTGAATTTGGCATGTCGGCCATTATGAATGGCATCGCGCTGCACGGTGGCTTCATCCCTTACGGCGCCACCTTCCTGATGTTCTCCGAATATGCGCGTAACGCTCTGCGCATGGCTGCGCTGATGAAGGTGCAGAGTATTTTCGTCTACACCCACGATTCCATTGGTCTGGGTGAGGACGGTCCGACTCACCAGCCGGTCGAACAGACCGCGACCCTGCGTATGATCCCGAATATGGCGGTCTGGCGTCCCTGTGACGCGGTTGAATCGGCCGTGAGCTGGAAAGCCGCCGTGGAACACACGACGGGCCCCAGCTGCCTGATCTTTTCCCGACAGAACCTGGCTCACCAGAATCGCAGCGCGGAGCAGATCACCAACATCGAGCGTGGTGGTTACATCCTCAAGGATTGCGACGGTACGCCGGAAGCGATCATCATCGCCACCGGATCTGAAGTGGACCTCGCCATGCAGGCGGCGGACCAGCTCAGCGGCAACAAGATCCGCGTGGTTTCCATGCCATCCACCAACGTGTTTGACGCCCAGGACGAGGCTTACCGTGAGTCGGTGCTACCGTCTTCGGTGAAGGCGCGCGTGGCGGTAGAAGCCGGTGTGACCGATGGCTGGATCAAATACGTGGGCCTGGAAGGCAAGGTTATCGGTATCAATACCTTCGGTGAATCTGCGCCGGCCGGCGATCTGTTCAAGCACTTCGGCTTTACCACGGAGAACGTCGTCAAGGCCGTGCAGGCGGTGCTGTAGACGTTCGCAACACCCGATTTATTTTTCAGTTTAAACCAAGAAAATTACGGAGAGACAGACATGACAATCAAAGTCGGTATCAATGGTTTTGGCCGTATCGGTCGTATGGCATTCCGCGCGATCAGCAAGGACTTCAGCGATATTGAAGTCGTTGGAATCAACGATCTGCTGGATGCTGATTATCTGGCTTACATGCTTAAGTACGACTCGGTACACGGTAATTTCGACGGTGATATCGCTGTTGACGGCAACAACCTGGTCGTGAACGGCAACACCATCCGTCTGACCGCCGAACGCGATCCCGCCAACCTGAAGTGGGGCGACATCGGCGCTGACCTGATTATCGAGTGCACCGGCTTCTTCCTGACGGAAGAGACCTGCCAGAAACACATCGACGCCGGTGCCAAAAAGGTTGTGCAGAGCGCACCTTCCAAAGACGGTACGCCGATGTTTGTTTACGGCGTCAACCACGAAACCTATGCCGGCCAGGCCATTGTATCCGCTGCGTCCTGTACCACTAACTGCCTGGCACCCGTCGCCAAGGTGCTGAATGACAAGTGGGGTATCAAGCGCGGCCTGATGACCACCGTGCACGCCGCGACTGCGACCCAGAAAACCGTTGACGGACCTTCCATGAAAGACTGGCGTGGTGGCCGTGGCATTCTGGAAAACATCATTCCGTCTTCCACCGGTGCGGCCAAGGCTGTGGGTGTGGTTCTGCCGGAACTGAACGGCAAACTGACCGGTATGGCCTTCCGCGTGCCGACCTCCGACGTGTCTGTGGTTGACCTGACCTGCGAGCTGGAAAAAGAAGCTTCGTATGATGACATCTGCGCGGCCATGAAGGCAGCTTCCGAAAGCGGCGACATCAGCAAGACCCTGAGCTACACCGACGAGAAAGTGGTTTCCACTGACTTCCGCGGCTGCGGTTTCTCCTCCATCTTCGATGCCGGCGCCGGCATTGCACTGGATGGCACTTTCGTGAAAGTCGTCTCCTGGTACGACAATGAGTACGGCTACACCTGCAATATGCTGCGCTTCGTGCAGCACGTTGCGGCCAACTAGCCGGCTCGGAGTATGTACGGTATGGCGTGGCTCATGCGCGATCGCGCATGAGCCACGCTTTATCGCTTGCTTAACAAGTGCCAGAGGTTTTTGCTAAACACGATGTTTAGCAAAAGTTTTTGCAAAATACTGGAGTGCCAACAATGTCTTTTATCAAGCTGACCGATCTTGATCTTGCCGGCAAGCGCGTGCTGATCCGCGCCGACCTTAACGTGCCCGTCAAGGACGGCAAGGTGACCTCGGACGCCCGCATTGCGGCGTCGATGCCCACCGTCGAACACTGCATGAAGGCAGGTGCCAAAGTCATGGTTATGTCTCATCGCGGCCGCCCGCAAGAGGGCCAGGCCGATGAAGAAAACTCCATGGCCCCCATAGCCGCTGACATGTCCGCCAAACTCGGCAAGGATGTGCGTCTGATTGGGGATTACCTCAACGGCGGTTTTGACCTTGCCGAAGGTGAAGTGGTGCTGCTGGAAAATGTGCGTTTCAACAGTGGCGAGAAGAAGGATGATGAGGCGCTGGCGAGAAAATACGCTGCCCTGTGTGATGTCTTCGTGATGGATGCATTCGGTACTGCGCATCGCGCCCAGGCTTCTACCCATGGCGTCGGTAAATTCTCCCCCACCGCCTGCGCCGGCCTGCTGCTCGCTGACGAACTGGAAAATCTTGCCAAAGCGCTGGCCAACCCCGCGCGTCCGATGGTTGCCATCGTCGGCGGTTCAAAAGTGTCCACCAAGCTGACTGTGCTGGAAGCGCTGTCGGAGAAGGTTGACCAGCTGGTGGTCGGCGGTGGCATCGCCAACACCTTCCTCAAGGCCACCGGCAAGAATGTCGGCAAGTCGCTGTGCGAAGACGATCTGGTGGATATTGCCAAAGCGCTCATGGAGAAAATGAATGCGCGTGGCGCCAGTATTCCGATTGCGGTCGACGTCGTGTGCGGCAAGCAGTTCGACGAAAACGAACCGGCAGTTCTGAAAGATGCGGGTGACGTTGAAGACGATGACATGATTTTCGACATCGGACCAAAATCCGCGCAGGAGCTGGCGGAGATTATTAGCAAGGCGGGCACCATCGTCTGGAACGGTCCGGTTGGCGTCTTTGAATTCGACCAGTTCGGCGCAGGCACGAAAACGGTGTCGATGGCGATCGCTGATGCCAGTGGCTTCAGTCTGGCGGGTGGTGGCGACACCATTGCAGCCATCCAGAAGTATGATATATACGACAAGGTGTCCTATATCTCAACCGCAGGTGGTGCCTTCCTGGAGTACCTGGAAGGCAAGACACTGCCGGCTGTAGCGATGTTGGAAGCACGAGCCGGTAATTAATTGAACCGGTCCTGTCTATCGCTACACCGGAGCAGCGGTTTGTGCACAACGGCATGATGTGCGGGGTCGTTCCTGTCCTCTCCGGCGCGTTGTTTTAGCGGATAGAAGCAGCTGAGCATGCAGCGAAGAACCAAGATAGTAGCGACCCTTGGCCCGTCAACCGACGACCCGAAGGTACTGGATGGTATGATCCAGGCGGGTGTGGATGTGGTGCGCGTGAATTTCTCTCACGGCACCTCTGAAGAACATCTTCGGCGCGCTGAAAATGTGCGTAATCGAGCGCGTGCCCACGGCCGTCAGGTCGGTGTGCTGGCCGACCTGCAAGGCCCCAAGATCCGTATCGCCAGATTCACGGATGACAAGGTGGTACTGCAGGAAGGTGCGCGTTTTATTCTGGACGCCACCCTCGATGTCGAAGCCGGCAACCAGGAACGCGTGGGGCTGACCTACAAGGCACTGACCGACGATGTCAAGCGCGGTGATACCCTGTTGCTCGATGACGGAGCGGTCGTGCTCTGGGTCGAGGAAGTCACCGGAGCGGAAATTGAAACCCGTGTTGTTGTCGGCGGTACGCTATCCAATAATAAAGGCATCAATCTTCAGGGTGGCGGCTTGTCTGCCCAGTCACTTACCGAGAAGGATCGTGCCGATATCAGGGTAGCCGCTGATATGCAGGCTGATTATGTCGCCGTATCATTTCCGCGCAGTGCCGATGATATGAATGAAGCACGCGAGTTATTGTACCGGGCGGGAGGGCATGGCGGTATCGTTGCCAAGATCGAACGCGCCGAGGCCATGCATGCACTCAACGAGATCATTGAAGCCAGCGATGCGGTCATGATTGCGCGCGGCGATCTGGGCGTCGAAATCGGTGATGCCGAGTTGCCCGCGGTACAGAAACGCATCATACATATTGCGCGTACCATGGACCGTGTGGTGATTACCGCGACACAGATGATGCAGTCCATGATCGAAAACCCAATCCCTACGCGGGCTGAGGTTTTCGACGTTGCCAACGCCGTCATCGATGGTACTGATGCGGTTATGCTGTCTGCGGAAACAGCGACGGGCAAGCATGTGGCCAAGGTGATCGAAGCTATGGACCGTATCTGCCGTGGTGCCGAGCGCCAGCGTATGGAAATAGCTCATGAACGGCGTACTTCCACGCAATTCAAACAGGTCGATGAGGCAATCGCCAAGGCTGCCATGTATACGGCAAACCATACAGGTGTTAAGGCTATTGCGGCGTTAACCGAGTCCGGTGCAACACCTTTATGGATGTCGCGTATAAGTTCCGGAATTCCGATCTATGCCTTGACGCGCCATGTGGAGACGCGTAGAAAGGTAACCCTTTATCGGGGTGTATACCCCGTGAGCTTCGACGTTACCACCAGCAGTCATCGTCAGTTGAATCGCGAAGCCATCGAGGAACTAGTGAGGCGCGGCGCGGTACGGGACGGTGACCTCGTCATTATCACCAAAGGTGACTTGATGGGGGTGCACGGTGGCACTAACGCAATGAAGATTATTCGTGTGGGCGAACATATCCTCGAAGTGGAGTGATGCGCGGCCCCGCAAATACACACAAGTTCGATGACATTTAATTTACAGATAACTCCGAGGAGACCATCATGGCCTTGATATCCATGCGTCAATTGCTTGATTACGCAGCTGAGAACAGTTTCGGTATGCCCGCTTTCAACGTGAACAATATGGAGCAGGTGCACGCCATTATGCAGGCTGCCGATGAAACAGACAGCCCGGTCATCATGCAGGGTTCGGCGGGTGCGCGTTCCTATGCCGGTGAGCCCTTCCTGCGTCACATGATTACGGCGGCGACGGAAATGTATCCGCATATTCCAATTGTCATGCACCAGGACCATGGTTCCGAGCCGGCTGTTTGTCTGCGCTCCATCCAGTCGGGTTTTTCCTCGGTGATGATGGACGGCTCGCTGATGTCCGATATGAAAACACCCGCGACGTTCGAATATAACGTTGACGTTACCCGCACTGTTGTGCAGATGGCGCATGCCGGTGGTGTTTCAGTTGAAGGTGAGCTGGGTTGCCTGGGTTCGCTGGAAACCGGTGAAATGGGTGAAGAGGACGGTCATGGTGCGGAGGGTAAGCTGTCCATGGACCAGTTGCTGACCGATCCGGAAGAAGCTGCGACTTTTGTCAAGGAAACCGGTGTCGATGCGTTGGCCATCGCTATCGGTACCAGCCACGGTGCCTACAAGTTTACCCGTCCGCCGACCGGTGACATCCTGGCAATCAATCGCATCAAGGAAATACATGAGCGTCTGCCCAACACCCATCTGGTCATGCACGGTTCCTCTTCGGTGCCCCAGGACTGGCTCAAGATTATCAACGACTACGGCGGCGATATGGGTGAAACCTATGGCGTTCCGGTAGAAGAAATCTGCGAAGGCATCAAGCATGGTGTGCGCAAGGTCAATATCGATACCGACTTGCGTATGGCCTCCACCGGTGCGATTCGCAAGTTCATGGCCGAGAACAAGTCGAACTTCGATCCGCGTAAATTCCTCAAGGCCTCCACAGCAGCCATGAAGGATATCTGCAAGGCCCGTTACGAGTCGTTCGGCTGCGCCGGCCATGCTTCCAAGATCAAGCCGGTCAGCCTGGAAGACATGTTCAAGCGCTACGAGTCGGGTGAGCTGGATGCACGTGTAAACTGACGTTCATCAGCAAGGAAATAGAAAAAGGCGGCCTCGGGCCGCCTTTTTTTCTTCAAGCAGGCAGTCGGATTAACCCTCATCCTCGGTAAAAAAGGCTGTCGACAGGGCCAAGTCGATAAATTCACCCTGATATTTGCTGATTTGCCCCGCCAATGCCTGTGCTTCCGGCGATTCGTATAAGGCAGAAAGTTGCTGTGCGTTGTCCCAGTAGTATTCGATAATACCGTCATAGGGCTCACTCATCCCACGATCACTGATCAGTTTCTGACCCATTTCAACTTTAAGCGTCAGGTTCTTGGCATAGCGTGCGGCATGGTAAAAAGCCGCGATTTTTGCGATCAGTTCACTGTATTCTGCGCTATTCCAGTACTCGCGGAATTCTTCCGCGGAAACACCGGATTTTTTGCGAAAGCAGTTGATATAACGAATCATGCGCCTGATTCTCCTTGGCAGTAACCTGTTAAACCAATGATAAGATAACTGTGTCGTAGGAGATCCGCCCTGCGGCGCGATATCGCGGCCAGGCGGCTGCGCCTACGCTGTTTTTTTAATTGACAGCTCAATAGTGTAGAACGAATGCCTCGACAACAGAAGAGCAGGGAACTGTTAAACAATCGGGGGATTATTCAGGGCCGCCGCCTGTTCGCGCAGGTTGAGGATATGTTCTTCCCAGTAGCGTGGTGAACTGAACCAGGGAAAGGCGATCGGAAAGGCGGGATCCTGCCAGCGCCGTGCCAGCCAGGCGGCGTAGTTGAGCATGCGCAGGGTACGTAGAGCTTCTATCAGAATTACGCTGGAATAATCAAATTCAAAAAAGGTCTGGTAGCCTTCCAGGAGCTCTTCGAACTGAATGCGCATTTCCTCAGTTTCGCCGGATAGCAGCATCCAGATATCCTGAATGGCGGGTCCACTGCAGCTGTCATCGAGATCCACAAAATGGGGGCCCCTGTCGGTCCATAAGATATTACCCTTATGGCAGTCACCATGCAGACGAATCTGAGCGACAGAACCGGCAATTTCAAACATGACCCTGATCTGCTTTAGAAGGTCATCACTGAGTGTGGCATAGGCGTCGAACAAGTAGCCGGGTACCAGCTTTTCTTCCAGCACAAAGCGGCGTGAGGCATCGCCAAGCGTTGCGATATCAAGCCTGTTGCGGTGCTGGAAATGACGAGTGGCGCCAATGGCGTGCATGCGACCAAGAAAACGACCCATCTGCTGCCGCTGTGCCTTGGTGTCCAGGTCAGGCCAGCGGCCACCGCAGCGTGGATATGCCGCGAACAGAAAACCTTCGAGTTCGTGCAGACTCCCGCCATCAGCGTCTGAGAATGGCGCAATGACCGGAATTTCCTGTGCCGCCAGTTCCTGCGAGAAGGTGTGTTCTTCCAGGATTGCCTGTTTCGACCAGCGGCCCGGCCGGTAGAACTTGGCAATTACGGGTGGGCCATCTTCTATACCGATCTGGTACACGCGGTTCTCGTAACTGTTCAGTGCCAGCAGGCGTCCGTCACAGACAAAACCCGCCGATTCCAGGGCGCGCAGGATCAGGTCCGGTGTCAGGCGTGCGTAGGGGTGTTTGCTGAGGGTGGATTCCATATCCGCATCATAACGGATATTTTCCCTGCCAACGTGTCAATGTGCCCTTCTGTGCCGGCATGGTTCCAATTGCACGGGTCTGCGCAGCTTAGCCGAGATAAGCTTTCCAGACACGCTGTGAATACATCCCTGTAAGCTCGACGGCTGCGTCCATGCAGCCGACGGTCCGCAAAGCTTATCTCGGCTAAGCCGCCTCCTCATGTATCAGGCGAAAAAAAGCCCCTCAAAGAGGGGCTTTACGTAATCGCAGGAGTTGCGGCGACAGGTTCGAAACCTGCCGCCTTTCAGTAAGGCCTTACTTACCGGCAATATCTTCCAGCTGTTTGGCGCGGATGATCTGCCCGTCGAGTGCAGCTTCTTTGGCGGATTTACCGTAGGCGACACTCATCAGTGTGCTGTAGTAGACCACGGGCATCTTGAACTTGGTGCCGTACTTGGCGTTGATCTGGTCCTGGTACACTTCGGTGTTCATCTGGCACACCGGGCAGGGCGTGACGATCATGTCGGCGCCGTTGTCATAGGCCGATTCAATGATGTCTTTGATCAGGGCCTGGCTCTTCTCCGGTTCCGAGAAGGCCAGCGCGCCACCACAGCAGGACACTTTCTTTTCATAGCTGTCGCAGGCTTCGGCACCAACCGTTTCGATCATTTTGTCGAGGTATTTAGGGTTCTCGAAAGATTCGCCGTCAATGCCGAACGGGCGGTTGGTCTGGCAGCCGACATAACCGGCTATCTTCAGCCCCTCCAGCGGTTTCTTGACGTGCTTGCCGAGTTCCTCGTAGCCGATGTCTTCGATCAGAACTTCTACCATATGGCGGATTTTCTTGTCGTTTTTCAGCTCGAGGCCGGCTTCGGCCAGCGCGGTGTTGGTTTCAGCCATCAGACCGCTGTCGTCGTTGAGGCGCTCCTGGGTTTCCTTGGTCGCCAGCCAGCAGGCCGCACAGGTGGCGACGATGTCCTGGTCACCGTGTGCCTGTTCGGACAGAGCCATGTTGCGTGCCGACAGCGCCAGGCGCGGCAGCTCACCGCCACCGGCGTAGCCGATGGAGGCTGAACAGCAGTTCCAGTCTGGGATTTCGTTCAGCTCGATGTCCAGCTCCTTGCACATGGTATCGACCGATACCTGATAGTTGGACGAAGACGCGGCTTTCTGCGAGGAACAACCGGGATAAAAGGAATAGGATTTCTTTGCCATGTCAGTTCTCCTCAGCTCCCGCTCTTGCCGATACGGGCATTTTCAAGCTCTTCGGCTTTTTTCAGAATAGCCTGCAGGCCCTTGGCGTCTTTGCAGCCGTGGCCGCCAAAGTACTCCATCGGGCTCATGCGCTTGGCTTTTAACATGTTGAGGCCGATGTCCTTCATTTTCAGAGAGGTCTTGACGCCCTCGCCGAAGCCGTTCATGAAGTACAGCGACAGGCCGAGTTTCAGCTCGTTGACGCGGCCGGTTTTGGTCAGATTGTTCCAGAACAGCTGCGCGAATTTGGCAGTCGGCTGCTGCTGCGGGGCCAGACCCAGGCGTTTCGAGTAGGTCGCCAGACCGTGCATGATGTGGGTGATCGGCAGTCCACGCGGACAGCGTGCAATGCAGTTGTAGCAGGAGGTGCACATCCACATGGAAGTGGACTCCAGTACCTGCTCGCGCTGGTTGGCGCGGATCATCATGAAGATTTCCTGTGGCGGGTGATCCCAGTGCGGACCCAGCGGGCAGGAGCCGGAACAGACGCCGCACTGCATGCACATCTTTACCCAGTCCCCTTCTTCTACATTGTCCGTGACTTCGCTGAGAAAGTTGCCGCGGTACTTTTCGATCATTTCCTGATTGTAGTTGCTCATGACTCGCTCCTAGAACTTGAAGGGGCTCATGCCCATCTTTTCGACAGCCTCGGCCATGTCGTTGATCAGCCTGGGTGCGCGCTCGATATCGGTGATGGCGACCTCGTAGGTTTCAACACGCTCTTTCTCGAGGTTCAGCGTTTCCAGCGTGTCGTCGACCTTGCTCATACGCACATTCGCCATTTCCGAACCCTTGACGAAGTGGCACTGGTAATTGTCACCTTTCTGGCAACCCATCAGGACGATGCCGTCGTACCCCGAGTTCAGGGCATCGGTTACCCAGATGGTGTTGACCGAACCCAGGCAGCGTACCGGGATCACGCGCGCCCACTGACTGTAGCTGTTGTTGCCCTGCTGGGCGGCCATGTCGAGCGCCGGGTAGGCATCGTTCTCACAGGCCAGCACCAGAATACGCGGCTTCTCGTCGAATTCGTCCGGCATATCGACGTTCTTCAACTGCTGACCGACCGAATCCACCGAGTAGTTTTCAAAGGAAATGACGCGTACCGGGCAGGCGCCCATGCAGGTGCCGCAGCGGCGGCAACGGCTTTCGTTAAACACCGGGAAGCGCTTTTCGTCTTCGTCAATGGCGCCGAACGGGCATTCCACCGTGCAGCGTTTACACTGGGTGCAGCCTTCCTTGCGGAATATCGGGTAGGACAGGTCGCCCGAGCGCGGATGGGCAGCACGCCCGATCTTGGCATTCTCCAGCGCCTGGATGGCTTTCAGCGTGGCGCCGGTAGCATCCTCGATCGCCTGCTGGGTGTCCATCGGCCGGCGCACCGGGCCGCAGGTGTAGATGCCGGTACGGCGTGTCTCGTACGGGAAACAGATGAAGTGCGAGTCGTTGAAGCCGTACTTCAGGTGCGGCAGGTCCTTGCCCTGGCGGTAGTTCAGGTTGAGGATGGAGTCCACACTGACTTCCCACTCGCCCGGCTCGTTCTGCGGCACCTCATCGATGTCGACACCGGAGTTGGCAACCATGCCGGTGGCCAGTACCACCAGGTCGGTTTCCTCTTCCATTTCCTGATCGAGGATCAGGTCCTTGAATTTGACCACGGGACCGTTGCCACCGGAGACGACTTCGCTGACCGCGCCCTTGCGGAAAGTGACCATCTTATCCTGGCCGCTGCGGTAGAAGTTTTCACCCGCAGCGCCCGGGGTGCGCAGGTCACTGTACAGGATTTCGGTTTCGATCTCCGGGTTCTGATCCTTGAAGTACATGGCCTGTTTGATGGAGGTCAGGCAACAGTCACCGGAACAGTAGTCCAGGTGGCCTTCTTTCGTGCTGCGCTGGCCCGCACACTGAACGAAAGTGACTTTTTTCACTTCCTTGCCGTCGGAGGGTCGCTTGATGGCGCCGCCATTGGCCGCAATAGCGAGCTGTTCCATCTCGTTACGATCGATGACGTCCTTGCTCTTGCCGTAACCCAGTTCGGGTAACTGGTTGGCATCGTAAGGTGTTGCACCGGAAGCCTGGATAATGGCGCCGAAGTTTTCGGTGGTGGTGCTGCCGGATTCAGTGCTGATGTCGACCGAAAAACGACCGGGTGCACCGGAGGTTTTGGTGATCGTCGCGTTCAGATGCACGGAGATTTTATTGTTGCCTTCAATGTCAGCAACCAACGCCGCAACACCGGTATCGACCGGGTCGGTATGGGGGCTGTGGGACGGCACGTCTTTCCACATTTTGCCCACGGCGCCGCCCAGTTCAGCGGATTTCTCCACCAGTGTGACCGGGTAGCCGGTTTTTGCCGCTTCGATGGCGGCGGTCATGCCGGTAATACCGCCACCAACCACCAGGATGGTGCCGGTGCTGCCTTTTTCCTGTTCCGAGGCAGGCGGGGTTGAGAACTTGGCTTCGGCACACCCCATGCGAACATAGTCCGCCGCCATTTCCTGGGTGGTTTCGCGCATGTCGTCCTCGTCCGGACGAATCCAGATGACGCCCTCGCGCAGGTTGGCGCGGGAAATGGTGACATTCTCGAAATTAAAGGCTTCGGTTTTGGCGCGACGAGAGCAGGCGGCAATCACAACGCGGTTTACGCCTTCATTGTCGATGTCGCTCTGGATCGTCTTTATGCCGTTTTCCGAGCACAGGAAGTCATGCTGTTGCACAACCTGGGCCTTGCCGTCGCGCTTGGCGATGGTGGCCAGTTCATCGCAGTCCAGGCGTTCGCCCAGGCCGCAACCCTTACATACATAGGCTCCGATTTTCATATCTGACACGGTCTAACCCTCCGCACCGGCAACTTTGTTGACAACCTGGATGGCGCGCAGCGCGCTGGCGGTCGCGCTCTGCACTGCGCGGTTAACGTCGAGCGCATCCGACGAGCAGCCGGCTGCAAAAAATGCGCCGTTGGCTTCATCCAGTTCCACAAAACCTTCCTCGTTGAGAACGACTTCCATGGGGAAGCCGTCGGCCGGAACGCTGGGTTCCATGCCGATCGCCAGCACCACCAGATCGTGCGGGTTGGCGTAACGGTTGTAACCCTCGGTATCCACACCGTGCAGCACCGGGTTGCCGGTTTCCCTGTCTTCGGTGATGGAGGCGACCTTGGATTTTGTGAAGGTGATGTTGGCGTCCTCCTGCACCGACTGGTAGAAGTCGTCGATACGGTCGATGGCGCGGATGTCGATGTAGTACACCGTGCCTTTGGCGTCGTCGCCATACTGCTCCCGCAGGTAGGTGGTCTGCTTCAGGCTGGCCATGCAGCAGATGCGCGAGCAGTGCTTGAGGTGGTTCAGGTCGCGCGAACCGGCGCATTGAATAAAGGCCACGTCCCTGGCTTCCTTGCCGTCGCTGGGGCGCAGGATCTTGCCGCCGGTCGGACCGTGCGGGTCGAGCATGCGCTCGAATTCGACACTGGTGACGACGTTGGCGAAACGGTCATAGCCGTAAGGCTGAATCCTGGCGGCATCGTAGGGTTTCCAGCCGGTCGCCCAGATGACAGCGCCAACGGTGATGGTTGTTTCTTCTTCCTGCATATCCAGGTCGATGGCGTCGTATTTGCAAGCTGCCTTCGCGGTGTCGGCGTCGGCGGTGCCGATAATGCGCGGATCCAGTACAAAGCGCTCGGGGTAGGCCTGGTTGAAGGGGCGGTAGGCGCCTTTACGTTTGCTCAGCCCGTAGTTGTATTCGTCATCAAACTCGGTTTCGACGGCGTCTGCGCAGGCACCGCAGTTGGTGCAGTTTTCATTGACGTAACGCGGGCTGGTTTTCAGCGTAACGCTGTAGTTGCCGGCTTCGCCGTCAATGTTGCTGACTTCCGTCATCGCCATGACGCGCAGATTGCGGTTGCCCTTGATGCGACGGAGGTTGATTTCCAGCCCGCACTTGGGGTGGCAGAGCTTGGGGAAATACTTGTATAGCTGGCTTACGCGGCCGCCGATTGATGGATTTTTTTCCACCAAAATCACCTGCTTGCCGCACTCAGCGGCTTCCAGGGCGGCTGTCATACCGCTGATGCCGCCACCTACCACCAGAATGGTCTGGTTGGTTGCGATAACCTCTGACATGGATACTCCTCCGCAGGGTCACTGTGACTGAAAAACCAGAGCCGATCGGGAACCGGACCGGGGCTAAAAATCAGGAGGCCAACGATACTCCTCCCCCCATGGCGGCGCCAGCGGATGTATATATAAAGAGCATCGAATCTTTCGATAACAAAATAGAACGCATATATAACACCCTGTATCTGTGGGCTTTGTTGCTGGCTGGGCGGAGACAGGGTACCTTTGTGCAAGATTCAGACAGGAAAATGGCAATGACAGCGCAAGTCCTCAAACCAGAAGAGTATTTTATCAGGGAAGAGCCCTATTACGAGCCGCTGGGCAAGGAAATCGAGGTCTTTGAGGCCGCTTACCAGAATCAGTTGCCGGTACTTTTGAAGGGGCCGACGGGCTGCGGTAAGACCCGCTTCATGGAGCACATGGCGTGGCGCCTGAAGCGGCCGTTGATCACCGTATCCTGTCACGATGATCTGACGGCATCTGATCTGGTGGGGCGTTTCCTGATCAGTGGTGGAGAAACCGTGTGGGTGGACGGGCCGCTGGCCAGGGCTGTGCGTTCAGGTGGTATCTGTTACCTGGATGAGGTCGTCGAGGCGCGCAAGGATACCACGGTGGTTATTCACCCGCTGGCCGACGACCGGCGGGTGCTACCGATGGAAAAACTCGGCGAGCTGCTGGAAGCCGGCCCCGAATTCTGCATGGCGATATCCTACAATCCGGGCTACCAGAGCGTGCTCAAGGATCTTAAGCAGAGTACGCGGCAGCGGTTCGTAGCACTGGAGTTCGACTATCCCGGTGCCGAACTGGAAGCGAAAATCGTCGCCAGTGAAGGCGCTATCGAGCCTGAGCTGGCCGGGCAACTGGTAAAATTTGCACACATGACGCGCAACCTCAAAGGCAGCGGCCTGGAGGAAGGGGCCAGCACACGCCTGCTGGTGCACGCAGCCAAGCTGGTGAAAAGCGGTGTTCAACCGGTTGTGGCGTGTCGCGCCAGTATCGCTCAGGCGCTCACCGACGATGACGAAATGCTTGTTGCGGTCAATGAGTTGAGTGCCTCTGTGTTTTAGGGCCTGTTAACACGATGGAAGCGCCAGCGTTGCTGCCCCAAATACGGCCAGACAAGGCACGAGGAGAGAAGTTTAGTGACTCTAAATGAGCGACGAGTAACGCCGGCTGGCCGTATTTGGGGCGCAACTCGAAGGGACGGGGCCATTTTTCCGCAGGCCTGCGTTGCCGCTCGCTTATGTACGGCAGGTACACCGCACTCACGGCGCCTTGTCCTGCAAAAAAATGGCCGCCGTCGCTGGTGCTTCCATCGTGTTAGCAGGCCCTAATGGTCCAGCTTCCGAGCATTCCTGAATCCGCCACCCGCGACGCGCTGGTGGAAACGCCGCGTGATGACTACGAACTGATCGATTTCGGCCATGGCCGCAAGCTGGAGCGCTGGGGCCCGTATGTCATCGAGACGCTGGATCGGCGTGCTGTAGCAGCGCGCCGCCAGGAGTCGTGGCAGGCCGACTGGATTTATGTTGATGAGGTCGGGCAAAGCGGTCACTGGCAACCGACCCGCAGCGGACTCGACAGGCAGTGGACCGTGAAACTGGGTGAGGTGAGTGTCATCTGCCGCCTCGATTCCCGCGGTCGTGTTGGCCCGTGCGGACGGGATATTCTCTGTGCAAGCTGGATCCGCCAGCGCATCGAGGGTTGTTATGACCTCGAAGACGTGACCGTCCTGAATCTTTTTGCTGGCAACGGCTATGTGACAGCCCAGGCGCTGGCGGCGGGTGCCACGGTGCTGCATGTTGAGGCGGATGGTGACAGGCTGGAGCTGGCGCGCCAGCAGGCTGGTCACCAGAACGTCGTGTATGTACGGGAAAATGTCATGGACTTTGTTGAAGCGCTGCTGCGTCGCCAGCAGCGCTTCGATGTCATTGTGTTGCCGGCACCGGCTCTCGGTCACGGTCCGAAAGGGCAGCTCTGGGATCGTGAAGTGGACTTGCCCAGGCTGGTGAAACACCTGCACAGGCTGGTGACAGACGACTGCCTGGGGATCTGGCTATCCACCGATGGCGGGGCCATCACCTGGAAAGCCGAGAGTCTCGGCCAGTTGCTGCACGAGGTGCTGCCCGGACGCACCATAGAACCCCTGAACCTGGGTGTGGCTACAGCAGATGGCAGGGTATTACGGGCCGGTGTCGCTGCACGCTGGTATGACGAAACCGATTTTCTGCAAACCGGTGACATGCCCCTGACAGCGGCACAGCTTGAAGAACGTCTCGATACCCACATGGTCTCTCTGGGTGCCGCCGAAGAGCCTGCCCGTGCGCTGGCCGACTATTCACGCGGACAGCAGGATTTCGTGTTGCGTTGTGCAGCCATGGTGGCACGCACCAGTTCCGGTATGGCGTTCAACTTTGTATCGCATGTCTGCAGCGCGCTGCGTCTCATGGATGAGGCGGGTGTGGAGGCCTGGTTGCTGCATTGCATGGATATCTACGACACCAGAGGTCTGCATCCGGCTGTCACAGCTTTTAAAGACGTTGATAATTTCGCGCGCGGGCATCACGAGCGTACGACCGGGCTGGCACTGGATGAGGTTGTCAATGTACTCGAAGCCTTTGTGCATGGTCTCAACGGCCGCCGCCTCAAGGTGGCGGCCGGCGAACAGGTCTTTACTGACAGCGAATCGCTGTTTCTTCCGAATGCTATCAGTCGATTCAGGCAACGCGACAAAAACTTCCAGTTATATAAAGCGATGGTGGTGCACCAGTGGGCGCAGACCTGGTACGGAACCTGGCGTGTCGATATCGGCAGGGAATTGCGCCGCTATGCGGACACTGCGCTGGCGCTGAAGTGTTTTCACGCTCTGGAGACCTTGCGCCTGGATGCGCGTATCAGGCACATGTTGCCCGGTGTCTACCGTGATATTCAGGCGTTCCGGCAGGCCACCGATGCATCAATGGATGCAATCTGGCAGCAGGCAGCACGGCGATTAGCGCGCACAGACGCCACAGTCCGCGACAGTCTCAGTCTCATGGAGACAACCATTGACTGTCCCTTGCCGGTGGCGACTTTGTACCAGGGGGTGCTTCGACCGGACGAGGTCAGCAAAGTGCGCAAGGCGCGTATCGATGCTGATAAAAAGGCGTTCCGTATTGGTTTGTTGAAAATGCAGAACGATTTAAAGCTCGCGCAGGCGAAGCGCAACGAGGACGAAACACAGGAACAGGACCCGGCTGCAGCGAACGGCGATGACAAGCCGGCGTTCGGCCTGCGCAAAGTCGAAGCGGAAGAAGCGGCGGACGGTTTTGTGTTTGAGATCGAACTGGATGGCAGGCCGCTGCCGGCACCGGATAATGTCAAGAGTACCATGGCGTCCATCCTGCAGGATCTGGGCGATATCCCCGAAGACTATCTGTCCGCGGCGGGTGATGGTGCTTACTTTGCCGGGGAGGTCGGCGAACGCAAGGCTGACGATGTATGGAAGGGTACTTATCACGAGGAAGGTGCCTTCCTGTATAACGAGTGGGACTATGAGCGTCAGAACTACCGCAAGAACTGGGCGGTGTTGCGCGAAATGGATGTGCACCCGACGTATGATCATTTTATCGACAGGACATTGCACAAGTATCGCGGCCTGGCCATGGATCTGCGGCGCACCTTTGAAGCCCTGCGTGGCGAAGACAAGCTGTTAAAAAAGCAGCCGTATGGGGACGACGTCGATATCGATGCACTGGTTGAAGCGGTGGCGGATACGCAGCACGGCGAGGAAATGACAGATCGCCTGTTCGTCAAACTGCATAAACTGGAACGCAATATTGCCGTGATGTTTATGGTGGACATGAGCGGTTCCACCAAGGGCTGGATCAACGATGCGGAACGCGAGGCACTGGTTTTGTTGTGCGAGGCGTTGGAAACACTGGGTGATCGTTATGCGATTTACGGTTTTTCCGGGATGACACGCAAGCGCTGCGAAGTTTACCGTATCAAGGGTTTTGACGATGCCTATGATGATAATACCAAGGCACGTATCAGTGGCATACAGCCAAAGGATTATACGCGCATGGGTGTGACCATCAGGCACCTGACCTATCTGCTTAACCAGGTCGAGGCGCGTACCAAGCTGCTGATCACCTTGTCCGATGGAAAGCCTGATGATTACGACACCTACCGCGGTGCCTATGGTATTGAGGATACCCGTATGGCCCTGATAGAAAGCAAACGCAGCGGCATTCATCCTTTTTGCATTACCATTGACAGTGAGGCCCGCGATTATCTGCCGCACATGTACGGTGCTGCGAACTATGCGGTGATCGATGAAGTTCGCAAGCTGCCACTCAAGGTGTCGGACATCTATCGGCGCTTAACGACGTGAGCTTGCCAGTAACGGTCGGCAGGTGATGCTCCTATATCAGTACCACAATATATAGTGTTTTTCTGTTTAACTGGCATACCCGGCTTTTATCCGCCTGCGGTTACCCGTGTCATCGCGTAAAATATTTTAACTCTTTGTAAAATAATACAAATACAGGTATATAATTTTTTTTATTTGCGCCTTGACAGGTGCCCGGGCGGCGCCTAACCTTACTGGGCGTATATACAACATATTGTGGTTGCTCCAGAATCAATACCGACATGTCGGGGTTTAAGCTTAAAACCGGCAGCAACTGCAGCAAGGCACACTACAAGGAGTCAGGAATCGTAATGAAATCAGTTCAGCTGAAGTCTGTTTCGACCGGGGTATCCGGTATTCCGCTGCAGGATGCATCTTTGGATATCTGGGACAAGAAGTATCGCTTAAAGCGCAAGGACGGTGTCACCGTCGACGAAACCATCGATGACACCTATAAGCGCATCGCGCGGGCGCTGGCGGAAGTGGAAACGAGCCCTGAGAAACAGGAGCACTGGAATGAGCAGTTTTTGTGGGCGCTTCGCCACGGCGCCATTCCTGCCGGGCGTATCACGTCCAACGCCGGGGCGCGGGAGCACAAACCCGCGACGTCAACGATTAACTGCACCGTATCCGGCACTATTCACGATTCAATGGACAATATTCTGGAGCGCGTGCACGAAGCCGGACTGACGCTGAAATCCGGCTGCGGTATCGGTTACGAATTTTCAACACTGCGCCCCAAAGGGGCTTATGTGTGCGGGGCGGGTGCCTACACATCCGGGCCACTGTCCTTCATGGATATCTACGACAAAATGTGTTTTACCGTGTCTTCTGCCGGTGGCCGCCGCGGTGCACAGATGGCGACGTTTGATGTGGGACACCCGGATGTCATGGATTTCATTCGCGCAAAGCGAGAAGACGGCCGTCTGCGCCAGTTCAACCTGTCCCTGTTGATCACCCAGGAATTCATGGACGCGGTGAGTCGCGATGGCGAGTGGAAACTGGCATTTCCTTTGAACGAGCAGGAAGTCGAGGAACAGCATATCGATCTCTATGATGCGAGCAAGGTTGTCTGGCGCGACTGGCCGGACAAGAACGCTTATCTGACCAATGAAACCGGTCTGGTGGCTTGTAAGGTTTACAGAACCATCAAGGCGCGCCATCTGTGGGACATGATAATGTCATCCACCTATGATTTTGCCGAACCGGGTTTCATTCTGATCGACAATGTTAACGAGATGAACAATAACTGGTTCACGGAAAACGTTCGTGCTACCAACCCCTGTGGTGAACAGCCACTGCCACCGTATGGGTCCTGCCTGCTGGGTTCCGTCAATCTGACCAGGTTTGTACGTAATCCCTTTACCGAAAACGCCCATTTTGACTGGCAGGAGTTCCGCAAGGTTGTGGCGATCTTTACCCGCATGCTGGACAACGTGGTGGAGATCAATGGTCTTCCTCTGGAAAAACAGCGCGAAGAAATTTTCAGCAAGCGCCGTCATGGCATGGGTTTTCTGGGGCTGGGTTCAACCCTGACCATGTTGCGTATGAAATACGGTTCCACCAACTCGGTGGAATTTGCTGAAAAGGTCAGCTGTGAACTGGCCTTGACCGGCTGGCGGGTTGCTCTGGATCTTGCCGGTGAAAAAGGCCCGGCACCGCTGCTCGAAAAGGATTTTGAAGTGACTGCGGAAATGCTGCGCAAACGTCCGGAGATGAAACAGGATGGCTATAAGCTGGGCGACAAGGTCAAGGGCAAGGTGCTGCATGCCAGGTACAGCCGATATATGCAGAAAATTGCCGAAGTGGAGCCTGAATTGATCGATCATCTGGCAGAAACGGGGGCGCGTTTTACCCATCATTCATCCATTGCGCCAACCGGCACTATCTCTTTGTCGCTGGCCAATAACGCCAGTAACGGAATTGAGCCGAGTTTCGCGCACCATTATTTCCGCAATGTGATACGGGAAGGCCGCAAGACCAAGGAAAAGGTTGATGTGTATTCCTTCGAAATGCTGGCCTACCGCGCGATGGTGAATCCCGATGCAATGCCGCATGCGGAAGAGGAAAGCGAACGTCTGCCGGATTACTTTGTTTCGGCCGACGATATCTCTCCCAAGGAGCACGTGGATATTCAGGCGGCGGCGCAGAAATGGGTGGATTCGTCTATTTCCAAGACCGCCAATGTACCGACTGATTATCCGTTCGAAGATTTCAAGGATATCTACAGCTACGCCTATCAGCAGGGTCTGAAAGGTTGTACAACGTTTCGTTTCAACCCGGAAGCCTTTCAGGGTGTGCTGGTTAAAGAGAAAGATCTGGAGAACACCACCTATCAGTTTACTCTCGAGGACGGCAGTATTGTGCAGTTGAAAGGCAATGAAGAAATTGAATACGACGGAGAAACCCATACCGCGGCCAATCTTTATGATGCCTTGAAAGAAGGCTATTACGGAAAGTTCTGACGGCCTAAAGCGAGAAGTGACAGGAGTACGACATGGCGAAGAAAATTGAGCAGAAAATTGTGGACTACGAAGTAGTAAAGGAACAGCGGCCGGAACAGGCCGAAGAGTGCGTAACGGCCGAAATCAAGGAAGAAGACAAAATTGTCCACCTGCATGAAAAACTTAAGCGGCCTGAAATGCTGCTGGGTTCGACGTACAAAGTCAAAACACCGCTTTCAGAGCACGCCTTGTATATCACCATTAATGATGTCGTCCTTAACCCGGGGACCAAGCATGAGCTTCGGCGTCCATTTGAGATCTTTATTAATTCAAAAAACATGGATCACTTCCAGTGGATCGTGGCACTGACGCGGATTGTATCCGCCGTCTTCCGTAAAGGTGGTGACGTCACTTTCCTGGTCGAGGAGCTGCGTTCGGTGTTCGATCCGCGTGGCGGCTATTTCAAGAAAGGTGGTAAATACATGCCGTCGCTGGTAGCGGAAATTGGTGACGCCATTGAATGTCACTTGCGCATGATCGGCATGCTGCAGGACGATGGTCTCGATGAGCACCAGAAGAAACTGGTGGCAGAAAAACGTGCACAGTATGAAAGCGCGGTAGAAGACACGACACCGGCAGACTCCGGCGATTTTCCCGAGGGTGCCCAGTTGTGTGGCAAATGTCAGACCAAGGCGGCCATCCAGATGGATGGCTGTCTGACCTGTCTCAACTGTGGTGAGTCCAAGTGCGGATAAATAAGGATCAAGCGGACAAGAAACGTCAGAGAAACAGAATGCTGTTGAATCATCCCATGCCCGGTTACTGGTACGCCAATGTTTCTGGCCAGTTGCAACAGGTGCGCATGATCCTGCATGAAGGGCAGCGACTGAGCCGTATCGTGCTGGAAAGCATCAGTGGCAAACGGCAGACAGTTGACCTGGACGGCTGGTTTCGACTGGATCTTATCCTGCACTCGCCCGGCTTTGAACGCCGACGGCGACGTGGATCCAGTACGGAATAGTGGGCTACCAATTCATTGCAGGCCCTGCAGGCGCTGTGCAAGTGCTGGTGGAAACGACGGTTGCTGAACCCGATGCGGTTGCGCTGATCTGTCATCCGCATCCGCTGCATGGTGGAACCCTGACCAATAAAGTCGTTCATCAGCTGGCAAAAACCTTTAACGACATGGGGGCGGTCAGTGTACGTTTCAATTTTCGTGGTGTTGGTGGGAGCGAGGGTGAATATGATGAGGGCCGGGGTGAAGTTGATGATCTGCTTGCGATAGCGGGGTGGGCGGGAGAGCGTTGGCCTGGCCTGCCCCTCTGGCTGGCCGGGTTTTCATTCGGTGGATTCATTGCGCTGCATGGTGCGCAGCGTCTGGCGCCACGCAGGCTGGTCACTGTTGCGCCGGCCGTTAATTATTTCCCGGCCGAGTCGTTACATCTGCCTGAGCTTGACTGGTTACTGATTCAGGGTGAAACCGATGATATTGTGCCGCTTGCGCAGGTAAAACACTGGCTGGATTCGCTGAACTGTCAGCCGCAGTTCGTCTTGATCGAGGGCGCAGGCCATTTTTTTCATGGCCGCCTGAGTGCACTGAGACAAGCGATTATCGACGCATTTTGACCGGGTCAGTATCGTTTGAAGTTTTTGACGAAGCGAAACACCTCGTGTGCGGATTTGAATATCTTGGGGATCATGTGATCATTGATCGAACAGGTCCAGTAGGCTGGTAATACACCGCCTTTAAAAATCGGGCTGGCGCTTACGGATAGTCCGTTAATCTTTTTCTCCACTTTTGCATTCATGTGCGGCACTGACGTTGTGTATTTATCGCTTGAAATCGGGGTGAACGGCTTGCCATTGTTTTTCAACTCCCCACTACAAAATTTGCACGTATCAGACGCTGAACCGATTCAGTCTGCTGCACTTGTCGCTGGTGGGCTCAGCTAACCTGCTAATATTACAAGGTTTCTCTGGTGCCCTTCCGCGGTCAGCAGTTCGGCCGATGATCTAGAATTCAACTATATTATTATATACTTGTCAATACTGAATTGGGTCATGGTTCCGCGGATGAATTCCTTTGCTGCAAGGGTCTGCACTGATGTGTGCTGCCGGCATTAAGGACGTCGGACGAAAGAATAGGCATAATAAGCATTTAGCCGGTCGGACGGCACATTAGAGCTATGTACGAGAAATATTTCGGACTGACAGAACGGCCATTTTCAATCGCGCCTGACCCGCGCTTTCTTTATATGAGCCAGCAACACCGTGAAGCGCTGGCGCATTTGTTATACGGGGTTGGGGAAGGTGGCGGTTTCGTTCAGCTGACCGGCGAAGTCGGCACCGGAAAAACTACGATATGCCGCTGTCTGCTGGAGCAGCTGCCCGATAATGTCGATGTTGCATTGATACTCAATCCGCGGGTAACTGCACTGGAACTGCTTGCCAGTCTGTGCGATGAACTGCGCATTCAGTACGCCAAAGACACGACCAGTATCAAGGTGTTGATCGATGTCCTGAACGCCTACCTGTTGGATACTCATGCCAAAGGGCGACGCGCCATACTGATGATAGACGAGGCGCAGAATCTCAGTGCGGAAGCGCTGGAAGAGGTTCGCCTGTTGACCAACCTGGAAACCACACGCGAAAAGCTGCTGCAGATAATTCTCATCGGACAACCGGAATTGAGAGAACTGCTGGCACGCGAGGATCTGCGCCAGCTGTCCCAGCGCATCAATGCGCGTTTTCACCTCGAGCCTATCAGCAGGGCCGAAACAGCGGCGTATATTCGCCATCGTTTGCAGGTATGTGGTGCCAGAGAGTCCATATTCAATGAAAACGCGGTCGATCTGGTGCACAAATTGTCGGCCGGTGTACCCCGGCTGATCAATGTTCTATGCGACCGCGCAATGCTGGGCACCTTTGTGGAAGGTAAACGCAAAGTCGATGTTGCGATTGTTCACAGAGCTGCCGTGGAAGTGCTTCCTGAGGAAGGATTGGATGCGCCAAAACAGCCTGTCTGGCCCTGGCTGGCTGCGACTGCCGGCCTTGTGCTGGTGGTGGCACTGGCGTATCTGTTTTTTCCTTTTGGTGGGAGGCCGCAGACCTCACAGCTTGCCATGGAGCCCGTCGATAAGCCACCGCTCAGTGAACAGCTGACGGCGCCAGCGGAGGATGTGCCGGCAGTCGCTCCACCACAGGAGTCAGTGGTGCCGCCAGCGGCCGAAGTGGCCTCTCCATCAGTCACAGATAACCCGTTGGTGCCGCTGACGGTGGCCCTGGCACAGGCAGGTCCTGATGCCGCAGCCCGGGCATGGTCGGCGCTGTATGGGGTATGGGGCATGCAGTCATCAGCTGTCAATGATGCTCAGGCCTGTGCGCAGGCACCTGCGGCCGGTTTGCGTTGCCTGCAGGGAGGGGGCAGCTGGACGGCGTTGGAGAGCTATGACCGGCCGGCAGTGTTATTGCTTGTGGCCGCCGAGGGGCGGCGCGTTCCCGTGTTGCTGCGGGAAGTGCTGGGTTCACAGGTAAAAATCACGCTTGATGATCACGACATGGAAGTGCCGATCGCCGACCTCAAGCGCCACTGGTTCGGTGAGTATCGTTTGCTTTGGAAAACGCCGCCCAACGGCAGCATCTCACTGAGTTACGGAGAGCGTAGTGCCGATGTAAAGTGGCTGCGGGAACAATTGCAACGTGCCACCGGTTTGACCTCCATTGCCCCCGATCCCATGGTGTTCGATGCAGGGCTCAAAGAGCTGGTGCAGACTTTTCAGCGTGAGCGGGAACTGAATGCTGATGGTGTGGCAGGTGCGCGAACCTTTATAAACCTCAACAACCTCGGCACACAGCCATCGGTGCCGCGGCTGGGCGCCCGCGGCTTGAGCGGATAGCGCAGGTCCGGCCTTATGTCGTATATCCTGGAAGCACTCAAGAAGTCTGAACAGCAGCGGGAAATCGGTCGCGTTCCCGGCATCACCAGCGTGCACGAGAAAACCGCAAAATCAGTGAGCGGCAAATGGTATTGGCTGATTGCTGCGATTCTGCTGTTGAATGCAGGCTTGCTGGTGTTGTTGCTATGGCCTGAAACTGAACGAGAACCCGAGCCAGAACAGGTCGCCACGTCGACGCCCTTGCAGGAAGCCGTCCCGCCTCGACGGGATCGTCCGGTCTCACCGTCGCTGGGTCAGCCGACGGCAGCTGAGAAGCCTGTACCCAGGGTGTCGCAAACCGCCAGCAGTGAGCCGCCGCCTGAACCACCTGCGGCCGAAGTGGTAAAGAGCCGGAGAGCGGCAAAGCCGTTACCTGAGGAAACGGTGATAGCCGCTGCCGTATTACCCACAACGCCGCAAATCGAACAATCCCAGGTTGAACAGCCGCCCGCGCCGACGGTTAAAGTCGATGTACCCGATCTCCCTGTCTGGCCTCAGATACCGAGCCACCTGTTTCAGCAACTGGGCAGCAACCTGCGCCTCGATGTGCATGTATTCAGCGATCAGCCAGAAAAAAGTTTCGTGTTGATCAACATGCGCAAATACAGGGCAGGCGAAAAGCTACAGGAAGGACCGCAATTGGACGAAGTAACAGCGGAAGGCGTGATCTTGTCGTTTCGCGGGCAAAGATTCAGATTACAAGCACAATAATAGTCGGGGAATCAGTTGATGTTAAAAGAGTTTTTGGCCGTGGGTCTGTCGTTGTCTGTGGCGCTGGCAAACGATCCGCTATCGGCAGCAGATGCCGACCCCAGGGCGAGCACCCGCCAGCTCATTGTCCGGCTCAAGGATGATGGTTTGCGCCATATCCAGGCGGTGCATCGCAATGACTCAATAGTGGATATCCGGCTGCCGGACGGACGCCCGCTCTCCTTTGTCCGGCATTTCAATGGCAACGGAATGGTGTTGCGTTTGCCAGCAGACGTCAGCCTGGAAGAGGCGCAGAGAATTGCTGAAAAGCTGACAGAAAACCCGGCTGTGGCGTCGGTACAGCCGGACAAGCGCATGTATCCCGCGCTGGTTCCCATTGACCCGGATTATCCCAGTCAGTGGCATCTTTTTGAAGATACGGCCGGCATACGGATGCCAACTGCCTGGGATCAGGAAACCGGCTCAGGCAGTATTGTGATCGCGCAACTCGATACCGGGATTATTCCCCATCGTGACCTGAATCCGGCTCGCATTCTGGCCGGCTATGATTTGATCTCCGATGCCGCCACTGCCAATGACGGTGACGGCAGGGACCCTGACCCCGCCGATACCGGAGATGCCACGTTTGATGATGAGTGCGGCGTGGGTGTCAGCGGCGAGGCCAGTTCCTGGCACGGACTCGCTGTGGCGGGTGTGATGGTGGCGGAATCGGATAACACCACGGATATCGCCGGCATTGATTTTGCCGCCAGACTGTTGCCGGTGAGGGTGCTGGGCAAGTGTGGTGGTGATATATCGGATGTGGTCGATGCACTGCGCTGGGCCGCCGGCTTGCGGGTTGCGGGTGTTCCCGATAATCCTGACCCTGCCAAAGTGATCAATCTGAGTCTGAGCGGTGTTGGCGCCTGTTCATTCGAAGAACAGGCGGCTATCAATGATGCAGTAAACGCCGGGGCCGTGGTTGTTGTTGCGGCCGGCAATGAGGCTACCGATGTGGCAGGCATCAGTCCGGCCAATTGCGACAACGTCGTCACTGTCGGTGCAGTGGGTCGCGACGGAAGCCGTGCTGGCTATATGAATGTCGGCGAACAGGTTGACCTGAGTGGTCCCGGCGGCGACGGCGATGTTCCCAACGCTGATGGTATCCTCACGCTGTTTAATACCGGCTCAACGGCGCCCCTGGCGGATACGCTGGCCGAGATTCAGGGTACCAGCTTTACCACTGCTCAGGCGTCTGCGGTGGCTGCCATGATGTGGGCTGTCAGCAGTGACGCCAACGTCAGGCTGGATCCCGGTATGATCCAGGAAATTCTGCGCCGTACGGCTCGGGCCTTTCCGGACAGCAGTAGTTGTGCTCCAGGCATCTGTGGTCAGGGCATTCTGGATGCCGATGCCGCACTGGCCGCTGCGGTGGAACCGGAATCCGTGCTGGGTGGCACCGGTACCGATAGCGGGGGCGGTGGTGGCTGCGCCCTTGTCACTGACGGATCTTCTCGAGTTGACCCGCTGTTTGTTCTGTTGCTGCTGGCGGCAGGCCTGCGCCGGTGTTGCCGACGCAGGAAAACTGGCTTGTCTGCATAGTCCATTCCTACCACCGGAGCTTTTATGTTACGCGCTATCCAGGATTATTTCCGTCAGAAGATTGAGCCTGATATGCAAGCCGGACCCGACCAGCATGGTTTGCAGTTGGCGACTGCCGCATTGCTGTTCGAAATGCTGCGCGCAGATGACGACGAGCACCCTGAGGAGCGCCGCACGCTGGAGCTTGCGTTACAGACATGTTTCGCGCTCGATGAAAGTGAAACCCGCCAACTGGCACAGCTGGCCGAACGTGAAGCAGCGGAGTCGGTATCCCTGTATCAGTTCACCGGCCTTATTAACAGGCATTTTTCGCCGGACGAAAAAATCCGGGTGGTGGAAATGCTGTGGCAGATAGCCTATGCAGACGCTTGTCTGGATCGCTACGAAGAGGCTTTGGTGCGCAAGATAGCCGAGCTGATCCATGTTCCGCACCGCGAATTTATGCAGGCCAAGCATCGGGTGGTGGAAGCTGTGCGATAAAAAAAGGCAGCCGGTCAGGCTGCCTTTCAAGGAACAAAAATTTTCTTGCTTTTTGCCTTCCAGGCCTGGGGTTTTGACCTTTCCTTTTGTCAAAATCAGGGCGGTGGTTCTGTTCAGACCATGTCTTTCAGGCCCTTCAGCGGCAGCACCTTGACAACATTACGTGCAGGCTTGGCTTTGAAAACCATGGCTTCACCGGTGAACGGATTAACACCTTTACGCGATTTGGTGGCAGGTTTGCGAACAACTTTGATTTTCATCAGGCCCGGCAATGTGTACATGCCGGGACCGGTGCGTCTGATGTCGCGCTTGATCAGGGCGTTGAGGGATTCGAATACGGCGCTGACATCCTTTTTAGTCAGGCCGGTTTTTTCTGCGATATAGGTAAATGTTTCAGCTTTGGTGGTAGGTCTCTTAACCGCCTTGGCTACAACCTTCTTCTTGGCAGTCTTCTTCTTTACAGCCATTCTATGTGCTCCTTACAGTAGTTGACTGGGACGTGACCGCGCAACGATAGCACAAAGAAAAAAAAGTGAAACCCCTTTGTGCGGTTTCAGGTCTATATTTCAAGTATAAAATGGCGGTGGCGCTGTTAATGTGCGGGAAATACAGTGTCAGATGCTTCTCCAGGGCGTTCAGCTTTGAAGCTTCGATGCCTGCAGTGAGTGTTTTTATCCGGCTTTCATGTCGTGCAAGGGCGTGCATTTTAACTGGCGGACCGGCAGCTGATCTTGAATGCATGACAGAATCCGAAGCCGTGGCTGCGATGCCGTCGCATTGATCGGGGTGGGAACGCGCGCCTTGATACAAACGCACATCAGCTCTGATTCCGTGAGCCTAATCACACTTATCACAGGCAGCCCGCTACTAAGATTTTGCACCCGCCGGCCGATAGCAGAAAAGCATGGTGGAACGCCACGTCGGCCCGCTAACGGGTGTACACAACAGGACAACAGACAAGCAGACTGGATGAATCAGGAGACCATGGGGGCAGCAAAAAAAATAAATTATAAGAAGGTGTTGCGTGACCTGGTTCCGATTAATGCGCTATCAGAAGCGCACATCGATGAAGTCACCAGGAAAACCACTTTCGAAGATGTGCGCTCTGGACGCTACGTGTTCAGAAAGGGGGGCAGGGACTACCAGTCGGTATATCTGCTTGAAGGCACCATAGAACTCATCGGTGCGGCGCGTGAAGTAGTCGGCACTGTGAAAGCGGGTTCAGAGGATGCTCTTCACCCGCTGGCCCAAAAGCAGCCGCGGCAACTGTCAGCACGTGCTTCCGGAAAGGTCACCGTAGCCCGTATCGATTCCAGGCTGCTGGATGTCCTGCTCACCTGGGACGAGTCAGCCGGTTATGACGTTGTCGAGATCGACGCCCACGATGATGATGACTGGATGACGCGGATGTTGCAGTCGCAGGCGTTCCTGCAGCTGCCGCCCTCCAACATCCACCAGTTGCTCATGCGCCTTGAGTCCGTCAATACCAGTGCCGGCGATGTCGTAATACACCAGGGTGATGACGGTGATTATTTCTACATCGTGAGAAACGGCAGGCTCCAGGTCACCCGCAAGGCATCCCCCAAAGGCAAGGAAGTGCTGCTCGCGGAACTGGGTGAAGGGGCGTGTTTCGGTGAAGAAGCGCTGGTATCGGAAACCAAGCGAAACGCGTCAGTGACGATGGCTACTGACGGTATGTTAATGCGCCTGTCCAAGGATGACTTTAACGAGTTGCTTCGTGCACCGCTGGTCCATGAGGCCAGCTTCGCCGAGGCTCAGGAAATGGTTGAAAATGGTGCGCATTGGCTGGATGTCCGTTTGCCCGGTGAGTTTGAAAACCAGGCGATAAAAGGCGCCAGCAACCTGCCTTTGTCTGCCTTGCGTGATCAGTGCGCGGATCTGGATAGTAACACCACCTATATTGTCTGTTGCGATACAGGATGGCGCAGTTCTGCGGGTGCCTTTGTGCTGAGTCAGCGCGGGTTCAATGTTTTTACCCTGAAAAACGGATTCACGGATGTGCCCGATGGGGCGTTGATCGGCAAACAGGTACACGAGTCAGCCGAAGACGGAGCCAGGGACGCTGAAATCATCCCCTTTGATACGGACGGCAAGTCTTCTGCTGAAGCCGTTAGAGGCGAAACTGCTGAATGTGCCCAGGCACAGCCGGTCGATACCGCGCTGATCGATAAACTGGCGCTGCTTGAAAAAGAAAAGGCTTCTTTGCAGCAGCAACTCGAACGCGCAGAGAAACAATCCGCGGAAACGACAGCCGCGTTAAAGGCGGCAGAATCGCGTTATAAAAAGGAGCACGCGGATTCACAGCAGGCCAGGCAACAGGTCGATGAACAGTTACACGCGGTTGAACAGGAGAAACACCGGTTTCGGGTCAATCTGGACGCTGCAACGCAGGCACTGGAGACCAGCCAGCGTCGTGCTGAGTCCGTGGAGGCTGAGAAGACGTTACTTCAGGAAGAGCTCGACCGCCTGCAGCAGACCCTGTCACAGGTGCAGGCGTCCGCCGATGGTCGCGACAGCGCACAGGCTGCGGAACTGGAGCAGATGGCAAAACGCCTGGATCAGCAGCAACAGACGCACGAGAAGCAAAGTCGAGAGCTGGATCAGGAACTCAGCCAGCTACGTAAAGAGCATCAGCAGTTGGGGCAGCACGCCGGTGCTGTTGACGGAGAGCGGGAGGCCGCCGTCCAGGAGCTGGAACAGGTCAGGCAGGAACTGGCATCGACCCAGCATCGATTGAACACCCAGCAGGGTGAAGCCAGTGAGCAGCAGGAGTCGCTGAACCAACGACTGCAGCAGCAGGAACAGGAACTGGAGGAAGAGAAAAACCGTCGCCGGTCCCTGGAGCAGCAAATCAGTGAACTGGATGACAGTCGCAAAAATCTGGAACAACAGATCCAGTCGGTTAGCGAACGAGCCGATGCCGGTCAGTCCAGGAACGCGGAACTGGAGGCGCAGCTGGCTGCCAATGAGCAGAAACTGCAGGAAGTTACCCAGTCGCTGAAAGATTCAGCTTCACGCGAACAGTCTCTCCAGGCACGGCTTGAACAGGCGGAATCGGAATCCGGGGCACAACAGGCTGAACTCAATGAACGCATCGCAGCCTTACAGGTACAAATTGAGGAACAGACCAGCCAGCACCAGCAGCGGCTTGAAGAAACCCGTCAGTCACTGGAGCAAGCCGCTGAGCGCGAGCGGCAGCTCGAGGAGCAGCTGAAACAGGGGCAGGGCGATGCCGGCCAGATCCAGCAGGCGCTTGATCAGGCTGTCTCCGATGCTGATGGGTTGAGGAAACAGCTGGATGAGGCGAAGCAGCAGTCCGCGGCGTCTGCAAAGCGGGTTGCAGAACTGGACTCGCGTCTCAGCAGTATCGAGAAAGAACACGCATCTGACATAGACAGCCTGCGGGAAGCCCTGACCCGCGCCCAGGATGAGCGTGAAAACGTCTCGCGCGAACAGACACGACTGATGGGCGCTGTGCGTAAAGC
>Ga0316201_10000065_pt1 | contig 41753 bp, 31 predicted proteins | sample CS6wburrow_MG_FD_204516 | JGI IMG/M metagenome (GOLD analysis project Ga0316201, IMG submission 204516) | Coastal sediment microbial communities from Delaware Bay, Delaware, United States - CS-6 worm burrow | ecosystem: Environmental > Aquatic > Marine > Coastal > Sediment | place: USA...
ACCGGGTACACAGGTCGGCACGTTGAATCCCTTGCTCGCGGTCACCAACGCCGTGGATGTCGACGAAGATGTGCTGACCTACGACTTCACGGTCTATGCCGACATTGGGTTGGCTACCATCGTGCATTCGGTTGCCGACATCGCAGCCGGGGCAGCGGGCACGACCGACTGGATCGTCGACATTCCATTGACTGAAAACACCCTCTATTACTGGCAGGCAACTGCAAAAGATGATGAGGGCTTGCTGTCGCCATCACCGATCGGCGATTTCTTTGTCAATACAGTGAACGACGCACCCAGCGAGCCTGTGCTTGATGCGCCGGCCGATGGTGCTGTGCTAGCAACAACGAATGCTGTTCTGGAAGCATCGGATGCCGATGATCCGGACGGCGATGCGGTCTTTTATGAGTTCGAGATCGATACCGTCGATACCTTCGACAGCCTCGACAAGCAGATGTCCGGTGCGATCGCGGACGCCGGTGCAAGTACGTCATGGGCCGTTAGCGGCCTCATTGAAGACACCGCCTACTTCTGGCGCGCCCGCGCAACTGATGGCGCCGCGTCGAGCGCATGGGTCCAGGCGAGCTTCCTGGTTGACGCAGTAAACAGCCCCCCGTCCGTGCCGACTATCCAGAACCCCGGTGACGGTGCCTGGGTAGCGACGTTGACGCCGACGTTAACTCTCAATGCGTCCACCGATGTTGACAGCACGCAGATCTTCTACGAGTTCCAGGTGTATGCCGATGACACGCTCACAGTCCTGGTTGCCGAAACTCTGTCACTAGCAACAGACTTTGTTGTGCCCGTCCCACTGACGGACAACCTCTTCTATTACTGGCGCGTTCGCGCCACGGACGACGAAGGCGCTATCAGTGACTGGAGCCCCTCCAGCAGCTTCTTCGTCGATGACAACGGCATTGATGACGCGCCGGTATTCACGTGGAAGCGGCCACGCGCGGACTCGATACTCTCGTCCGGTTCCGTTCGCCTGGTCTGGAACGACGAAGACCCGGATAGCAATGCTGTCATCTCGCTGTTCTACGACACGGATGACGTGGGTGCGGATGGCGTTTTAATCGCCGACAATATTCCTGAAGATCCGGACACCGAGGGCGACAGGTTTGACTGGGACACCAACGGTATCGCACGCGGACGCTACTGGTTCTACGCCATCATTGACGATGGCACCAGCCAGCAAACCGTCTACACGACGGCATCGGTGGACCTGCAGCCCGAAGCGATCATTTTCGACAACACCACGCGGAATCGCTACGTGCGAGTCGGGGACTGGAAGCGACGCGCGAAGGTCAGCGGCTTCTACGGCAGGAACTACGATGAGCACATCGGTTTTGGCATCTCTGATGCCGCGCAGGTCTTCGACAACGCGGATCCCGGTTTCTCGAGTAGCGGTGCATGGGAGCTGATCAGTAGTGGTGGCAAGAAATACGGCGACGATTACCTGAGGATTGACGGCTATCCGGAGCCAAACGGTGCGGTATTCATCGACAATAAAGACGATGCGTTTTCGACCATAGGTGACTGGAATACAAGTAAAAAGGTCGCCGGTTTCTACGGCACCAATTACGTTCAGCACGCCGCAGAGGGCATCTCCTCCGGCGGTCTTCGCATGGACAACAGAGACGCCACCGCCGCCTTCGTTGGTACCTGGAGGAACTCCAAGAACGCTCCCGGCTATCTCGGCACGAACTACAAGTTCCATAACGCCGGTGACGGCACCCAGGTCTTCAGCTGGCAGGCGGACGTCTTAACAGGCGGGCAATATCAGGTTTACGCGCGCTGGACGGATCATCCCAGTCTCGCGACGTCGGCCACGTATACCGTCAATCATGACGGGGGCGCCAGCCAGGTAGCCGTCGATCAGCGGGTAGGTGCTGGCGACTGGCAGTTGCTCGGCACCTACGACTTCACTGCAAGCACAAGCTATGGCATCGATCTTGCCAGCAGCGTTGACGGCCGTGTCGTTGCCGACGGTATCAAGTTCGAGCCGGTTATTCCGGCGCCGCCGAATACAGCGATCTGGACATTTGTGCCGAGCTCAACCGATACCTTTGAGGTGCTGGCTCGCTGGACCGCAGATCCAAGTCATGCGAGCGATGCGACCTACGTCGTCGACGATGCGGCGAGCAGTACGCCGGTAACCGTCAATCAGCAACTCAACGGCGGCACGTGGGTGTCGCTGGGCAACTTCTCGATGACAGCGGGCGAGAGTTATGACATTTCGTTAACCGATGAGGCGGACGGCAAGGTAATCGCCGACGCGCTGCAGATCGTTCCGCTCAATTACGAGCCGGCGGCGGCAACCTGGACGTTCACACCGAATTCCAGCGGCCCGCACAATGTCTTTGCCTGGTGGAAGAACCGCAACAAGAACAGCGATCCTGTGAATTACACAATCAGCGACGACAATGGCAACACCCTCGTGACGGTTGACCAGAAACTCAATGGCGGTCAGTGGAATCTATTGGGTACCTTCGACTTCCAGGCAGGAATCCAATATTCCGCCTCTGTGACGGACGATACCGACGGTCTCGTTGTCGCCGATGCGATCCTGGTCAATGCGGTCGATGCGCCGCCGAGCACGTTTACATGGTTACTGGATGTGCCCGAGACGGCCACGTACGAGGTCTTTGTTCGCTGGACTGCTGCACCGGATCGCGCGACGGACGCCTCGCTGGCGCTGACACACGATGGCGGTACGGCAACCATTCCGGTCAATCAGCAGACGGGTGGTGCAACGTGGAACTCAATCGGCACGTATACGATTTCCACTGGATCGGGCGCCTCATTAACGATTGATAACGATGCGAACGGCAACGTGATAGCGGATGCCGTGAAACTGGTCCCGATTCCCTAACCAATGTCAGCGCCTATGGAAAAGAACCCGACAAGCAACAAGCAACGCATCGCGGCTTTCGCCGCGCTGGGTCTGCTCATAGCTTCCGGGTTGGCCTGGTGGATTGGCCGCGGACCAGCGCCCGCCGTGTACGACATTGAGCGGACCGTGCGCTACAGCTTGACACTGAAGAATCCAACCAACCTCTTTGTTGAGGACGCCAAATTCTGGGCGTTTGCGCCGGTCGCCCAAACCGCATTTCAGCGTGTTGCCGACGTCGAGGCGAGCCTGCCGTATACGCTGGACGTAGACGATCTCGGCAATCAGCGTCTGCAGTTTGAGGCGGACATCCCACCGTACGGCTCAAAAAACGTGAGCATCGACGTTCACCTTGAACTCGCCACTGAGCCTAATGAGATCGCCCGGCAAGACTCGCGACAGTTTCTCGATGCCGAGGAAAAGATCGAATCAGACGCGGATGAAATAATGGCGCTCGCGGCGAATCTGAAGCGCAAATCGCCGTCGGCGACGGCCGATTCTATATTCAACTGGGTGAGCACCAGTCTTGAGTACGCGGGCTACGTAAGAGACGACAGGGGAGCGCTATACGCGCTCAGGGAACGGCAGGGCGACTGCACCGAGTACAGCTATTTGTACACGGCGCTGGCCCGCTCGGCCGGTCTCGCCAGCCGCCCAATCGCCGGATTCGTTACCGCCGAGAGCGCGGTCGTGCGTGCACGCGATATTCACAACTGGAGTGAGTTGCTGCTGGACGGCAAGTGGCGGGTCGTCGACCCACAAAACAAGCGCAATCGAGTTGACGAGTACCATCACATCGCCATGCGAGTACTTGGGGCTGCAGAAGAGGGCCTCACTAGTACCCACCAGATGATTGGTGCCGACGACGGCCTCGAAATCAGATTGAATTGAGTAGAGATAAAAAATGACGTTGACGAATCGGACACTGGCCACGCTGCTCGTAGCTACGCTTTCTTGCATTGCGACCTGGCAGGTTGCTCAGGCGCAATCGGCAATCGCCTACAATCCGACAGCACGCATCCTCGCGGACATGGCGCGCAAGGGTTATTCGGAAACGATCGAGGACATGCATGTGAAGGTTCTGGGCGGTTACGTCCGGGTCAACCGCACGCTAGTCGGTAGCGATTGGGAGTTCAACCAGAACTGGTTTCCGGCTATTGCGACATCGGGCTGTGGTGGTCGCAAAGTGATGCGCGGCCAGTACCGTTACGACTACACCGGCACGGAGACGGTGTCCTACCAAGGCACGGATCACGAGGCTGATACCTTCGCGTTTTTCACGGACAGACGCATCATCGCGGTGCAGGATCCGAACAACCCACCGCCCGAAGCGATTGCATCAGCGTCTGGAAGTAGTGGCGGCAGTTCTGGTGGTCCCGCTATTGGTTGTGTAGAGGTTCCCGCTCAATACCTGTCACTGCGTTGGGAAGACAGCTTCGGCAACTGGATCGAGTACGACGGCCAAAACGGCCGAATCTTGCGGTACGGCAACCGCAACGATGTACAGGTTTCGTTTGAGTACGACGCCAACGGCAACATGGAGGGCGTGAACGATCATTTCGGCACGCGCATCCTGACGTACCAGTACCAGGCAAACCGTGTGGCGTTGATAACGGACTACACGAACCGGCAGGTGCAGTACATCTGGGCGCCCGATGGGAGCACGTTGGACAAAGTTATCGACGTACGCGGCAAGGAATGGTTGTACACCTACGATGGCAACCGACGTCTGACCAAGGTTGTCGACCCAGAGGGCCGAGAGAAGATCATAACTATCGGCGCAACAGGCGGTGTTGAATCGGTGATCATGGCGGAGGCTGGGGAGACAGATGGTGTGGGCACCCACTACTCCTACGCATACGACCCAACCGCCGTCGAGTTCACGGCGATCAGTCGGAAGACGGGCGGTCGAGAAGAATCGATCACCTACGATGAGGATGGATTCATAATTCGTCGCGACCGGAACGGCACTACCCTTTACACCAGGGAGATTCTGAACGGTGGTCGAAAACGTGTTCGGACCGAACATAACGGCAATACGACCACCAGTGAATACGATGAACGCAATAATAGAATCAGAATAACATTTGCAAACGGCGACGTCATCGCGACCACATACAACGAATACTCACAACCACTGCGGAAGGTGGATGAAGTCGGCACCCTCACGCTGTATGAATACGACGCCAATGGTAATCTCGAACAAATGACAGAGGCTGCGGGCACGCCAGTCGAGCGCGTTTCGGAATATGGCTACAATCAGTACGGTCAGATGGAAGAAATGCGTAGTCTCGGCGACGATAATACGCTGCCGACTACGAGTACATTTACCTACGACAACTATGGCAATCTCCGCACCGAAACTGATCCATCCGGTGAGCTTTCGGAATGGACCTATGACGTAATGGGAAATGAGCTTGTGCACACGGACCGGCGCGGCAAGCTCTGGAGGCGCGTATACGATGAAGCCGGAAACGTACTCTTGCTGACCGACCCGCTCGACAATGCCGTTTCTTACGATTACGACGATGTTGGCAATATCATCCGCTTCACCGACGCTGAGTTTTTTGAGACTGAATTTGAGTACGATAGTCGCGACAACCTGACAGCAATTATCGACGCGCTGGCCGGACGAACGGAGGTTATCTATGACGACAACGACAGGGTTGCATTGATAAAGGATGCAGAAGGTAAGGTTCGCGAAAAACGCAACGAGGCAAATGGACGCCCTGTGCTACTGAGCGACGGCGCCGGCAACGAGATTGCATTCGGGTACGCGAACAAGTCGGTATCCGCAAACGGATTTTACGAGCAGCTTAATTCGATTTCGTATCCAACCTATATCCGCAGCCTGGAATACGATCGTCGAGGCCGCCCAGCGCGCGCTATCGACAGTCTCGGTAACGGTGAAATTCTTGAGTCGCGCTTTGGCTTCGACGCCGCAGATCGCCTCGTCAGTTTGACTGATCCGCGCGGCTCGACAACTAGAAGTCCTCGGGATGCGATCGGTCGAATTGCAGCCGTTATCGACGCATTGGACGACGAGACACGACTCCGTTATGACGACAGAGATAACCTGATTGAAGTCATCGATCCTCGCGGAAAGCTCCTGAAGTTCGAGTACGATCTGAACGATAGAGCCACGGCGGAGGTGAAACCTCTGGGGCAGCGTGCGAGCTACGGATATGATCAAGAAGGTAATATGGTCCGTATCGATGACGCCAATGGTCAACGTCTTGAGTACGGCTACGATGACGCGGGTCGCCTGGTATCGATCGATCACTATCGAGATGCCGCCAATGCCACGCCTGATCGGTCTCATGTTTTTGGCTATAATGCTCGCAATTTGCTCGAAACCTGGGACGACGGCGAGACATCTGGCAGTCGCGATTACGATGAGTTGGGTCGCCTAAAGTCGGAGACCGTAAATTTCGGCAATTTCTCACTAACGTACAGCTTGACGTACAACGCCAACAGCACAGTGAATACCTTCACTGATGCCGACGGTACAGTGTATCGCTACATTTACGACGGCGACAACAAACCGAACGGCGTCGTAATCCCGGGCGTTGGCACAATCGCCGTAAATGAATTCGAATGGTTGGCGCCGAAGAAGCTGACACTGCCCGGCGGCACTACGGAGGAGTACCAGTACACCCCGTTTTTGGAGCTAAGCGCTATCACGGTGAGCGACTCGGCAGGTTCAATGCTGGCAAGCCGTGTTATGAGTTTTGACGCTGCCCGCAACGTGCTCACGAAGAACACAGAGCAGGGCGATAACACTTACAGTTACGATGCGGCCAATCGTTTGACTGATGCGGCGCGCAGTTCGGCCGGTGACAATGTCTATACCTATGACGGTATGGGCAATCGCCTGACCCTAGATGGTGGTTCCACCATCTGGCAATATGATGACAACAATCGTTTATTGTCGGCCGGCGCAGTCGCTTACAGTTACGACAACAATGGCAGCGTCGTTTCGAGGACCGAAAACGGGCAAACAAGAAATTTCTTCTATGACGTTGCGAATCGCTTGGAACGCGTTGAAGACGGCGCGGGCACTATTATTGCCGAATACGGCTACGATGGCGCCGACCGGCGAGTGTGGAAAGAAGTGGAGGGCGTTAGGACCTACTTTCTCTATTCACAATCAGGCCTGATTGGCGAATACGATGAGGTCGGTGCGGTGAAAAAGACCTACGGTTACTTGCATGGCAATAAATGGGGAACAGATCCGATCTTCCTGAGAACGGCCAATGGCTACAACTTTTATCACAATGATCATTTGGGCACGCCGTATATGCTCTCAAACCGCAACAGCGGAATCACGTGGAAAGCTGAGGCGGGTCCTTTTGGCGCGACAACGGTGTTCATTGATGAGGTCGAGAACAACCTTCGGTTTGCCGGTCAGTACTATGACCAGGAGACAGGGCTTCACTACAATTACCACCGTATCTATGATCCTGCGACAGGCCGTTATCTTCAGAGCGACCCGATAGGGATCGGCGATGGTCCGAATACCTATGGATACGCCCACCAAAACCCGTTGTCATACAACGATCCGACGGGCGAGTTCGGTTTACCAGGTGCGATCGCCGGCGCGTTGTTCAATTTCGGAGTCCAGTTTTTTTCGAACATGTATCTGTCAGGAGGTGACTTTTGGCGGTCCTTGAAGTGCATTAATCTCGTTGATGTTGCAATCTCCGGGGCCATGGGTGCGATCGGGCCAACATTCGGTAAGAACATCTGGCAAGGCGTTCCGGGGCCCGGTGGTCTGACGAGAGGGCAAAACGCGTATATTTATGCAACGCGCGCTGTACCGGTTGGTTTTGTGGCAAAAACTGCAGCTCCTGACCTGACCCCATCAGATATGCTGAAGTCCGAAGATTGCGATCCGGATGAGTGCGGGGGGCTAGAAATGACAGGCGTATGGAGCAAGTTTGCGCAATAGACTTTCCACCTTCCTCAACAACCGCGATGCTATTGTACGGTAGCATGATGGTTGCCTTGTTTGCGTCCATAGCAATAGGTGCTGCCAACTGGGAGCATAAGCCATCGCTTCGACCTCTGCCATTCTACTATTGCGTTCTCGTGGGTATCTTGTACTTGTTTTTTCAGGACGGTGAAAAAACGCTTTTACGGTCGCTTGAAATATTGTTCGGCTTCGCTTTTGGAGGTGGAGTAGTCTACTTAGGTCTATGGGTTGAATGTAGAAACAAAGACGATCGTTTCCCCTAAACTAAACCTTGGAAACCTCCTTTTCTTCTGCGTAACAGCACGAGAGAATTGGCTGAGACTAGCAAGTCAATGCGTTACTTGGCCTAGCGCCGAAATCGGTCGATCCCAATAAATTGGATTCTTTTGGCGGCGGTCCTTGTCGGATCAAGCTCCTTATCGGCAAGGCCCCGCAACAAAAACTCTGTAGGCGCGGTATTGCGTGTCGTCAGCGCGCAAGCCTGGCGCTGGATTCTGACTGACATTCACTGCACTATATTCCGTCAACGAAAAACAAACAGAGACCCCGGGGAACCCTGATGTTGAAACGTATTGCCTGCTTTGCAACTCTCTTGATTGCCATGCCGACGCTTGCCGCGGACCTGAACGACGCCGTGCGAAAGGATTACGACGCCTATCTTGCCGGCCTCTTCGATCACTTCCACCGCAATCCGGAACTGTCGACGGTCGAATTTAAGACCGCAAAGCGCATGGCAAACGAGCTTCGATCGGCCGGCTTCGATGTCACGGAAAACGTTGGCGGCACGGGTATTGTCGCCATGCTGAAGAATGGCGCCGGCCCGCTGGTCATGATGCGCGCCGATATGGACGGCCTTCCGGTCGAGGAAAAGTCAGGCCTTGAGAACGCGTCGCGTGCAATGCAGGCCGACCCGATCACAGGTAACGAAGTATTCACCATGCATGCCTGCGGCCATGACGTGCACATTACGAGCCTCGTTGGTACGGCACGCCAGATGGTGGCACGAAAAGACGACTGGAACGGAACGCTGATGCTCATCGTGCAGCCGGCCGAGGAACGGGTTCTCGGCGCGCGAGCGATGAAAGATGACAATCTTTGGAAACGATTCGGCAAACCCGACTACGCGCTGGCGTTTCACGTGTCGTCCAACAATGTTGCCGGCATTATCAATGTCTCTGAAGGAAGCCCTTACGCCGGCGCGGATACGGTGGACATCATCATCAAGGGAGTCGGTGCACATGGCGCGAGTCCGCACCGGGGCAAAGACCCGATCGTGCTGGGCAGCCAGATCGTCCTGGCTTTGCAAACGCTGGTGTCACGTGAACTGTCGCCGCGGGACCCGGGTGTTGTGACGGTCGGTTCGTTTCACTCGGGCACCAAGCACAACATCATTTCTGATGAGGCGCATTTACAGCTGACGGTCAGAAACACCAACGAAGAAACACGAGCCATCCTGTTGAACGGTATCAAGCGTATCGCCGAAAACATGGGGCGCGTCGCGGGCCTTCCCGAAGACATGCTTCCCGAGGTCATTATTTCCGAGGAAAGCGTTCCGCCGACGACGAATAGCGCCGAGCTGACGCGCCGGCTGAAAGTCGCGTGGACAGATGCCATGGGCGATGAGGCTGTCGTCGATATCCCGACAAAGGGTATGGGGGCGGAAGACTTTCCTTTCTTTACCGCTGACCCGAACATTCAGAGCGTCTACTGGGCGATCGGCGGAACGCCGCAGGCCGACTTCGAGACGGAACTCGCCGGTGGGCCGCCAGTACCGAGCCATCACTCGCCGTTATTCAAGATCTCGCCAGAGCCAGCGGTGCGCTCGGGTGTTGAATCAACGGTGGTTGCGCTGATGGCGCTGCTGCAAGACTGATCGTGTAGGGGGCATGGGGACATTCTGTTTTTCGTCTTTGACAAAAAACAGAATGTCCCCGTCAGTCCAAAAAACAGAATGTCCCCATCAATCCTCGTCGTCGACCAGGAAGTCTTCGAGGTCCTCGCTTCCCGCGCTCTTCAAAAGGATTTCGACTTTCTGCTCGGCTTCCTTCAGCGCATTCTGGCAGCCGCGGGTGAGCTTGATGCCTTCCTCGAATTTCTTCATGGCTTTCTCAAGCGGCAGGTCGCCCGACTCGAGTTCTTCGACCAGCGATTCGAGGTCAGACAGGGACTTTTCGAGATTGAATTTCTTCCCGGAGCTCATTGGCGTTTTCCGTATTGAGGTGCGCCGATACGCTACAGAGAGCGTCGCGCAGCGTCAATCATCGTGACTCGTAAATTGCTGTCCAGCCCGAGGTTTCCACAGTTGACACGAAAACACCGGAGGCATACAGTCTTCAGTCATTAGACTGGGTCTAATAAACAATCATTATCATCTGAGAGGGGACGTAACAGTGTCACTAAAAGGCAGCAAGACAGAAAACAACCTCAAAGACGCATTTGCCGGAGAGTCACAGGCAAACCGTCGTTACCTCTATTTTGCGGCGAAAGCGGATGTCGAGGGTTACAACGACGTCGCCGCTGTATTCCGCTCAACGGCTGAGGGTGAAACCGGCCACGCGCACGGTCACCTCGAGTACCTCGAAGAAGTTGGTGATCCGGCGACTGGCCTGCCGATTGGTGCAACGTCGCTGAATCTGGCAGCCGCGATTGCTGGCGAGACGCATGAGTACACGGATATGTACCCGGGCATGGCCAAGACCGCACGTGATGAGGACTTCGACGAAATTGCCGATTGGTTCGAGACACTGGCGAAGGCGGAACGCTCGCACGCCAATCGTTTCCAAAAAGCACTCGATTCACTCGACGACTAGGCACTGACAGGAAGGCGCCGGGCTAAGCGGCCCGGCGTACCTTGTCCAAGCTATTGCCTTGTCCAGGCTATCGCAATGAGTAACTCTGAAGGCAGACGCGAAGGCAGCCTCGAGGCGCCGACGCGGCACGCGCTCGACTGGAAGTCGGATGAATTCTACGACGAGACCGCGTTGTTCGAGGAACTCGAACGTGTGTTCGACATTTGTCACGGTTGTCGCCGCTGCTTCAACCTTTGCAATTCATTTCCCACGCTGTTCGATGCCGTCGATGAGTCGGACACGATGGAAGTCGATGGTGTGCCCAAGAAGGTCTATTGGGATGTCGTAGATCATTGTTATCTCTGCGACATGTGCTACATGAGCAAGTGCCCGTACGTGCCGCCACATGAATGGAATATCGATTTCCCGCACCTGATGTTGCGTGCCAAGTCCGTGCGCTTCAAACAGCAAGGCGCCTCGTTTCGAGACAAGGTTCTGAGTTCGACTGACAGGGTCGGCAAACTCGCCGGTATTCCCGTCGTTGTGAACGCGGTCAACGCTGCCAATCGAAGCAAGTCGGGTCGCAAGCTGGTGGAGAAGGCCCTTGGCGTTCATCGCGACGCGCCGGTACCGCCGTACCACTCGAACACAGCGAGAAAACGACTCAAGAGACTCCGGAACGGTTCAGAGCTTACCCGCAAGGCTACCGCGAGCACCCGCGGCAAGGTGGTTCTTTACACGACTTGCTACGGCAACAGGAATCACCCGGAGATTGACGAAGACCTGGTGGCGGTTTTTGAGCACAACGGTATCCCGATGGCACTCGCCGAAAAAGAAGTTTGCTGCGGTATGCCAAAGCTGGAGCTCGGCGACCTGGAGGCGGTAGCGAAGGCTAAGGCGATTAATATTCCTGTGCTCGCCGCGATGGTCGACGACGGCTGGGATATTGTCACGCCGATTCCTTCCTGCACGCTGATGTTCAAGCAGGAACTGCCGCTGATGTTCCCGGATGACCCGGAGGTAGCGAAGGTCCGCGACGCGATGTTCGACCCGTTTGAGTACCTGATGCTGCGCCACAAGGAAGGCGAGCTGAAAACAGAATTCAAGCAATCGCTCGGTAAAGTCTCGTACCAGGTACCGTGCCACCTCAGGGTGCAGAACATTGGTTTGAAGACCCGCGACACGCTGCAGCTGGTGCCTGGTACCACGGTAGAGGCGATCGAACGCTGCTCCGGCCATGACGGTACCTATGCGGTCAAGAAGGAGTTTCACGAGGCGTCGAAGAAGATCGCGCGTCCTGTCGTGAACAAACTGAAGAAAGCGGAAGCGGACCACTTTGTCAGCGACTGCCCGATGGCGGCAGAGCAGATCGTCCAGGACCTGGATGATCACAAAGCGAATAACCCAATGAGTTTGCTGAGAATGGCCTACGGAATATGAGAACCATGCAAAAATTAACTCGTGACAATCTCTACAGCCTGGAACAATACGCCGAAGCAAGGCCTGCATTTCGGCAGAAGGTGCTCGAGCACAAACGCAATCGTCGCCTGGCGTTGGGTACCAACGCCGCGCTGTATTTCGAGGATTTTCTGACCATGCAGTACCAGGTCCAGGAAATGCTCCGCATCGAGCGCATTTTTGAGGCAGACGGTATTAACGAAGAGCTCGAAGCTTACAATCCACTGATTCCCGATGGTTCCAACTGGAAAGCAACCTTCATGATCGAGTTTCCGGAGGTCGAAGAGCGTCGCGCCATGCTGACGCGGCTAAGAAATGTCGAGAATCGTGTTTACGTGCAGGTTGCGGACTTTGATCGCGTTTTCGCGGTCGCGGACGAAGACCTCGGGCGCTCCGACGACGAGAAGACATCGGCCGTGCATTTCATGCGCTTCGAGTTTCCGCCCGAGCAGGTTGCTGCGCTCAAGGGTGGGGCATCACTGATCGCGGGTATCGATCATGAGAACTATCGTGTCGAAGTGAGCCCCGTTGCGGAAAATGTTCGCGACGCGTTGGTCGCCGACTTCGACTAGATCCCTGCGCGTGTCACCGAGAGTTTTTCATCGCGCTGCTTGCTAATCGTCCGCTTTGCCGATTTTTTCTGGTGCGCCTGCAACCCATTCAGGCTAGAATCGCGCCGGGCACCCTTCTGGCAATCTGATAACTGGCTATCTGATTGATGACTAAACGATACGACGCTGCGGACATAGAGGTCCTTAGCGGACTCGAACCTGTTCGACGTCGGCCGGGCATGTACACGGATACGACGCGGCCGAACCACCTCGCTCACGAAGTGATCGACAACAGTATCGACGAGGCGCTCGCCGGGTATTGCAAGAAACTCGATGTCACCATCTACAAAGACGGGTCGCTCGAAGTTTCCGATGATGGTCGCGGCATGCCGGTCGACAAGCACCCCAAGGAAAAAATTCCGGGCGTCGAACTGATTCTTACGCGGCTGCACGCTGGCGGTAAGTTTTCCAACGAGACCTACCAATACTCCGGTGGCCTGCACGGTGTTGGCGTATCGGTCGTAAACGCACTGTCGAAGAACCTCGAGGTCTGGATTCGCCGCGGCGCGAAGGAATACAACATGAGTTTTGCCGGCGGCAAGAAGCGCGGCAAGCTCGAAGTTGTTGGTTCGGTCGGCAAGGCCAATACCGGCACCACCATACGTTTCTGGCCGGACGAAAAATACTTCGACTCGCCAAAGTTCTCCGTTCCCAGCCTGAAACATGCGCTGCGCGCCAAGGCAGTACTGTGTCCGGGCATCACGGTTCGTCTCAAAGTCGAGAAAAGCAAAGAGAAATTTGAATGGTGCTATGCCGGAGGCCTGGAAGAGTATCTTCTTGAAGAGATAGGCGCGGCTGAGATGCTACCGCTGGAGCCGTTTGCAGGCAGCCTGACCGGCAACAATGAGGCGCTGGACTGGGCACTCGTGTGGACCACGGACATCGGTTCCAGCGTCACAGAGAGCTATGTGAACCTGATTCCCACGCCGCAGGGTGGCACGCACGTCAATGGCCTGCGCACAGGCCTGACAAACGCGCTGCGCGAGTTTTGCGATTTCAGAAACCTGCTGCCGCGCGGCGTCAGTATTGCGCCGGAAGATGTCTGGGACGGTCTGAACTTCGTGCTGAGCACGAAGCTCGAAGACCCGCAGTTCTCCGGGCAGACCAAGGAGCGGCTATCCTCGCGCGAGTCTGCCGCGTTCGTGGCCGGCATCCTCAAGGATAACTTCGCACTGTGGCTTAACCAGCACCCGGAAACGGGCGACCAGATTGCACAGCTCGCGATCGGCAAGGCGCAGCGACGCTTGAAGTCGGCGAAACAGGTTGTTCGCAAGAAGATCGTGTCCGGTCCGGCGCTGCCCGGCAAGCTCGCGGACTGTACGTCTCAGGAGCCTGAACTCTGCGAGATATTTCTCGTAGAGGGCGATTCCGCCGGCGGCTCAGCCAAGCAGGCACGCGACCGGACAACGCAGGCGATTATGCCGTTGCGTGGCAAGATCCTGAATACCTGGGAAGTTGATTCCGGTGAAATATTGGCGTCGCAGGAAGTCCACGATATCTCTGTGGCGCTGGGTGTCGATCCGGGTACCAACGATATCAACGGGCTTCGTTACCACAAGGTTTGTATCCTCGCCGATGCGGACTCGGATGGCCTGCATATTGCGACGCTGCTTTGCGCGCTGTTCCTGCGGCACTTTCGCGAGTTGGTCATGGCCGGCCACGTGTACGTTGCGATGCCGCCGTTATATCGCGTCGACGTTGGCAAGGAAGTGTATTACGCCCTGGATGAAGGCGAGCGCAAAGGCATCCTCGACCGTATCGCAGCTGAAAAAAAGCGCGCCAAGGTATCCGTCACGCGATTCAAGGGATTGGGTGAAATGAACCCATCGCAGCTCAGGGAGACGACGATGAACCGCGATACGCGACGCCTCGTGCAGCTGACGGTCGATGCCAAGGATAACGCCGATCAAATGATGGACATGCTGCTTGCGAAAAAGCGGGCGAAAGATCGCCGCCAGTGGCTTGAGACCAAGGGCGATCTGGCTGAGGTATAGGGAATCTGAAATGCAAAACAGTCTGAACCTCGAGGGCGTAGAGCGGCAATCGCTGAAGGACTACACAGAGAAAGCCTACCTCGACTATTCGATGTACGTAATTCTCGATCGAGCGCTACCGCAGATCGGCGACGGCCTCAAACCGGTGCAGCGTCGTATCATCTATGCGATGAGTGAACTGGGGCTTTCGGCAAGCTCGAAACCGAAGAAGTCCGCACGCACGGTCGGCGACGTTATCGGTAAATTTCATCCGCACGGTGATTCGGCCTGTTACGAAGCCATGGTGCTGATGGCCCAGGACTTTTCCTACCGCTACCCGATTGTCGACGGGCAGGGCAACTGGGGATCGACCGACGATCCGAAATCGTTTGCTGCCATGCGTTACACCGAGTCGCGGCTGACGCCTTACGCAAAAAGCCTGCTGCAGGAACTTGGTGACGGCACGGTCGACTGGGTACCGAACTTCGACGGTACGATGAGCGAGCCGGTAGTGCTTCCGGCGCGTCTGCCAAACCTGTTGCTCAATGGCACCGCTGGCATTGCTGTCGGCATGTCGACCGACGTGCCGCCACACAATCTCAGGGAAGTAGCCAGCGCGCTTGTGCACCTGCTTGATAATCCGAAGGCGACGGTCAGGCAGCTGATGAAGCACGTTAAAGCGCCCGATTACCCGACCGGCGGTGAACTGGTCTCTTCCCGTGATGAGATCGTCAACATGTACACAACGGGCGGCGGCACGCTGCGCCTGCGCGCGTCATACAAAGTAGAAAAGGGCGACATCGTCATTAGTTCGTTGCCGCACCAGATTTCCGGGGGCAAGATTCTTGAGCAGATTGCCGCGCAAATGCGCGCCAGGAAATTGCCGCAGGTCGACGATCTTCGCGACGAGTCGGACCACGAAGATCCGACGCGCCTGGTTATCAGCAAGAAACGCGGCGTCGATGTCGAGCAATTGATGTCGCACCTGTTTTCAACGACGTCGCTTGAGCGAACCGTGCGCGTGAACATGAATATCATCGGCCTGAACGGCAAGCCGCAGATGTTCAATCTGGTGGAGCTCCTCGCCGAGTGGCTGAAGTTCCGCAAGCAGACGGTCAAGAATCGTCTTGGCCATCGCCTGCAGATCGTCAATGATCGCCTGCATATTCTCGACGGCTTGCTGATCGCCTACCTCAATATCGATGAAGTCATCGCGATCATTCGCGAAGAGGACAAGCCGAAGCCAGTCCTGATGAAGCGTTTCAAAATCAGCGACTTGCAGGCCGAAGCGATCCTGAACCTGCGATTGCGAAATCTCGCGAAGCTCGAAGAGATGAAGATCCGTGGCGAGCAGGACGAGCTAGCCGGGGAGCGCAATCTGCTCGAGAAGACGCTCAAAAGCGCTGCCAGGCTGAAGACGCTGATCAAGAAGGAAATTCTCGAAGACGCCGAGGCCTACGGCGACGATCGGCGTACCGAGATTGTCGAGCGTGAGGCCGCACAGGCGCTCGACGAGACCGAGCTGGTCGCTAGTGAGCCGGTCACCGTCGTATTGTCTCAGGCTGGTTACGCACGTGCTGCCAAGGGCCACGAAATCGATCCGACAACGCTGAGTTATCGTTCCGGTGACGGCTACCTTGCGGCTGCGCAAGGGCGTAGCAATCAGCTCGCGATGTTCATCGACAGTACCGGTCGCGTATACAGCGTCATAGCCGGAACTCTGCCATCGGCCCGCGGGCAGGGCGAACCGCTGTCGAGCCGATTCAAGCCGCCGGACGGCGCGGCGTTTTGCGGCGCCATGATCGGCGACGCCGAACAGAAGTACCTGCTCGCCAGCGATGCAGGCTATGGCTTCGTGGCGACGCTGGGTGATCTCGTGTCACGCAACAAGGCGGGCAAGGCGATCCTCAGAGTGCCAGCAGGTGGCAGGGCAGTGGTGCCGGCGCCGGTGCCGGCCGGCCGCGAGTGTCTTATCGCTGCAGTGAGTTCAATCGGCCGGTTGCTGTTGTTCGAGATGGAAGAACTCCCCGAGCTTGCCAAGGGCAAGGGCAACAAGCTCATAAACATACCTGGCAAGAAATTCCAGACTGGTGAAGAAAGAATGGTCGCCGCCGCCGTGGTCCCGGAAGAAGGCAGCCTGCAGGTACATACCGGCACGCGCACCATGACGATCAAGTGGGATGACGTGGACGACTACTACGGTGAGCGAGCGCTGCGCGGCAGCCTGTTGCCGAAAGGATGGCGAAAGGTTGAGCGCCTGATCGGCGTCGCGTAGCAACGGACTCCGGCCGCGACGAGCGTTCTAAGAACTCTGTTGGAGTCGAGTTTGGTGCTTGTTTAAACCGCCTTGGTATCGACTTTGCCGCCGTCTAATTCCATTTCGGCCGGTTCGTCGTTTTCCGCGGCAGGCATCTCAACAGTCGCGGCTTGGTGAATACCGCTGTCTTCATTGTCGGCGTTGTCACTACCTTTTCGTGGCAGCTGTGCGGTAGCGTCGAGCTCCGTCACTGATGCCAATGGTGTGGCGGCTATCATCTCGCTGGTTATTTCATAGTCGCCTGATTCTTCGGTCGCTAAATCCAGCGCGAGTTCTTCCGCGGCCCTCACGATTTCGGAATTCAGCGCCTGCGTTGCGGTAAGTTCGTCTTCGTAGTCCTGTTCCAGAATTTCGAGGTCCACCTGGGTGTTGATCAGGTAGTTGTCGGTTTCCCCGGCGTCACCGGCAGGCTCAATTTCGACAGCCTGCAGGTCTTGTTGCGTAATGTCCTCAGGCTGCGGCATTTTGGTGGCGTCAAGAACGACAGACAGATCGTAATCGTCGTCGGCAAGGCCATCGTTCTCGAGCACGGCGGTCTCGTCGTTATCCGTCGCAAAGATACCCGTATCGGTATCGGGAACGCTCGGCTGCGGCTCGAACGGTAACTCCAGGTCCAGCTCGGTCGGTGTTGCGAAGCCGAAATCCTGGGCGATTTCCATGTCCATTTCCGTGCCTGTATCTAGGCCCGTGCCCAAAACGAGGTCGGCATCGAGTGCGAGGTTTTCGGAAGTCGGCGAGTCATCGTCGATCGTGTAGTCGGTGTGGGTAATAACCTCGATACCACTGTCTTCCTGCAAAACACGCGGTTCATGATCGGTTGCGCGCCGCTGTGGGGCATCTGCGACCAGTTCAGGCTCGCTCGGTCTGCCGCGGAAGAATCGGCCGAAAAGCAGCAATGCCGCTATCAGCGCGAGGCCACTGCCGGCAAGCCACAGAAGCCAGGACGATGAGGAGGGTGTCGTCTGCGTTGCGTCGCTGTAAACGACCGCTGTCGCAACGTTGGGTGTCGTTGAGATCGTAACGAGTCCGTCAAGTTCGGTGTCCGGGATGACCACCGTTTCAGCGCGTATTTCCCGTCCGTCGACGAACGGATTTTCGTCAGGCGCCATTTCAGTTGCGGGCCGAAGGTCAGTAGTCGAATCGGATACGATCGACACTGATTCGGATTCCGCGATTTCCATTGCCGGGCTGGCAGTCGAGGAATCGGCTGACGCGGCGATGTCCGGTGTTACGCTCGAATCGCTTGTCGTATCCGCTACGGCGTTGATCTGCGGTTGCGAGCTGACGGAACCCGGTATCGTTAGCAAGCTGCCGGCTTTCAGCCTGTTGGGGTCGTCGTTGATAAATGCATCCGGATTCGCATCGAAGATTGCGTTGACGGCGGGCCACAGGCTCGCGGAGCGGTTTTCAATACGCTGCACAATCTGTGACAGCGTGTCGCCAGGCTGCACGCGATAGCGGCCGGACGTTGTGATGGGGCTTTGATCGACCTTGGGGCTTGCCGCCCTGGCACGCGGCACGTTGCTGCTTGCAGTGCGTCGAACGGGGGTTGCAGCAGTTGCTGCGTTGGCGCTGCTCGGCGATGAAACCGTTGCGGCGGCCTGACTGTCGAGCGCGGCACTCGCCGGATCGATAAACATCAGGTACTCACGTCGCAGGTTCGCGGTATAGGGACAGTCGACGTTGATCATCGCGCTGACCATCGGTTCGCGCACCGGCCTGTTTCCAGTGAGCAGGATCATGCCGTCCGCAATGCTGAGTGTTGCGCGGCCTACGCCAGGCAGCCCGCTTGCCGGAGCGCCGAGGCCCAGGGTGACACATGAGTTCGAAAGCTGTTCGTGCGGTGCGAGAGCATAGGCAATGCTGGCTCGAAGCGGTTGTCCCAATCTCGATTCCACGGTGACGTCACCGAGTTCGAGTGCATTGGCAGGCAGGCCGGCCAGGCTGCCGCTGACCGCGAACAGGGGTAATAGCGACCTATGTGTGCACGTAGCAATGCGGTTCATTCGACTCTTGCTGGGAATTGCGTGCTTCACCATTGACTACTCCGGGGATTCTTGAGGCCAAGATTAAGGAAAATTGCGCCCTTAAAATATGAATCCATTCTATGTTCTGGCATAAAGAGTTCGTTAGCGCTTGGTTCCGCAATCGGAGTGTGACGCGAGTCACACTTTCGCAGCGCCTGGTTTACGGCTAGGCCGTCGCGCTTTTTTGGTTTGCGAGCCCCTCAAGCGAGGTTGGCGGCGCAGTCTTTGCGTCCTGCAGCACAACCTCCGGCTCGTGAACATAATGACCCTGCATGTAATCCAGGCCCAGCTGGAACAAGACAGCCATGGCGTTGGCATTTTCGACGCGTTCGGCAATCGTCTTGATCTCTCTCTTTTTCGCGGCGCCTACAATCCTGCCGACGGCGTCCTGCATCTTCTTGTCGGTCATCAGGGTATGCATGAGCTCGCCATCAATCTTGATGTAATCGGGTTTCAGCAGATCCAGGATCTGAAAGCGTTCCTGGTCGATTCCGTAATGCTCCAAAGCGAAACCGATGCCAAGCTTGCGCGCGCTGGCAACCATCGATCGCGTCTGCTTGATATGCTTGGCGGCGTCGCTTTCCGGAACCTGGATAACCAGTCGCGAGCAGTCAAATTTCTCCTCGTCGAGTTTCTTTTGCAGCCAGGCAGCCGTTGAAGAATCGGTGATGGATTGTTTCGACAGACGCACAAATACGCGATCCGCTTCGCTCTGGCCGCAAAAGCGCATGGCGGCCGTCAGCATCCAGCGGTCGATATTCTTCATCATGTTGTTGCGTTCAGCGGCGGGCAGGAATTCGGACGGCAATACCGAGTTGCCCTGCTCGTCGATCATGCGCACCAGCAGATCGAACATCTGCACCGAATCGCTGCGCAGGCCAGCAATCGGCAGTTGCGCCAGCTGGAAGCGGTCATCCATCAGCGCAGACTTCAGGTGCTTGACCCAGATCGCGTCGAATTCGCGCTGCTTGGTGTCTTCGTCGGCCGTTTCGCTGAGGCAGGAGGTGTTGCCACCGGCTTCCTTGCCGAGATTGTAGGCGTCAATAGTTGCCGCAACGAACTCTTCGAGACTGCCGAAGACTTCGCTGACGCCACAGGAGCCAACCGTACAGGTCATATGTGTGGACTTGTCCGCAACTTCGAATGTTCTGCTGCTGATGTGATCGGCGAGCTGTTTGCCCCAGACCTGGGCGTCGCGGCCACTGCCGCGCTCAAGTAGGGCCATGATTGCGGTGCCCTCAAAGCGTCCAGCGACGTCGCGCGGGTGCAGGCGCTTACGTACCTCTTCTGCGAACTGCGCGAGAATGTCTTCGGAATCGAGCACGCCTATCTGTTGTTTGAGCTCGCCGAAGTTATCGGGCCGTATATAGACCAGGCAATGTGTGCCGGAAGCGGGCCGTCTCTTTAGTCGTTTGGTGATGCGCTCCAGAAACTGCGCACGATGGAAGAACAGCGTCGTAGGGTCGCGCTTCAATGCATCATGAACAAGTTTTGTCGGTTCTTGAGCAACTTTTAGCTGCGGCGCGATACGAATCTGCACGCATGGTCCGTCGTCGAGATCTATGCGACTGAACTGCAGATGCAGCTCCTCGGCGTCGCCGGAATCAATATGTGTTCGGACAACGAGTTTCTCGCCCTTCTGCCATTTTCCTTCGACCGTGGCGACCAGCGCTCCCTTCATTGCAGCCTGGCTTTCCGGCTCGAAATTATCCATGACCGGGAAGCCGATAAGGTCGTTTTTGTCTTTTAATTTGAAGGTCCTGAGCCAGGCGTCGTTGACGTCTGTGAAGATTCCTTCCTGCACCAGCGCGATGCAGCTCGTCGATGCTGCCATATTGTCTCGCAGCTGGCGTCTGTACTCAGTCGCCGTCTGCAGTGTCGAATTCAGGGCGCGCTCAACCCGCAGTGCGCGAAGCTCTCGTGATACCACCGACTGCAAGCGTGCCTTCATGCTGATCGAGACAAGGTCACAGGCGCCGGCCCGCATAGCGCTTTCGATAGCCGATTCTTCGGCCTTTTGCTGCATGGCAATAACCGGTAACTCGGGGTTGTAGCGATCTTTTTGCTTCACGACCTGGCGAATCCCGTCAGGGTAGTGGTCGCAGTTCAATATGAGGAGTTCGACGTTTTCGGCGGACAGCGTGTCGGCCAACGTATTCGGGCTTGATATCCAGTGACAATGGGCGGCATGCCCCGCATCGCGAAGCGTGCTGTTGATCAACTGGACGTCGTCCTGATTCGTTGTCAAGACGGCTACTGAAATGCTCTGGCGCCCGTTCAAATCCAAATCCTTGGCAAGGTCGGGGGATTCCGTGATATCCGTATTCTGTAAAGGAGTCTAGTCACATCGGGGCCCGCCGTCGCGACCGGGTTCTCAAAACCGTGACGTCCATCAAGTTTCGGCTGGATTTGCCTCGACGCCGGTCGAAAAATGCTACTGGCAAGGCCCGGAGACTCCGGTATGATGGCGCCTCGTTGGAGCCGGGGACACGGCAAAAAGGGCGGCAGATATGGCGAATTACGGCACTAGTGAGTTCAAATCCGGGCTACGGATCATGATCGACGGCGATCCTTGTGTAATCGTCGAAAATGAATTCGTCAAACCAGGCAAAGGCCAGGCATTCAACCGTGTGCGCATACGCAATCTGAAGACAGGTAAGACCGTCGACAAGACCTTCAAATCGGGCGAGTCCGTTGAGGCTGCCGACGTTCGCGAGACGGATATGCAGTACCTGTACAGCGATGGCGAGTTCTGGCATTTCATGGTGGCCGACACCTTTGAGCAGTATGCCGCCGATGAAAAGGCCGTGGGCGAAGCCAAAGACTGGATCACCGATGGTGACATCTGCGCCATTACGCTCTGGAATGATTCTCCGCTGCTCGTCAGCGCTCCGAATTTCGTTGAGCTCGTCATTACAGAGACGGATCCCGGCGTAAAGGGTGACACGGCCGGTGGCGGTGGCAAACCAGCGACACTATCGACAGGCGCCGTCGTGCGCGTTCCGCTGTTTGTCGATCAGGGCGAAACGATCAAGGTTGATACTCGCTCTCGCGAGTATGTCTCGCGCGTCAAGTAGGTCGTCAGCGATAACGCGTCCGCCTAAATAAAGCGCGCGCGCATTTCCTGCAGCTGGCAATACGTTTCACAGATCTTTTCGATACCGCGCTGATCGGCTGCAGAGAAACGGCCTGTCGACGGACTGTCGATGTCCAACACGCCAATCAACTCGCCATTCGTTAGCAAAGGCACAACGAGTTCCGAGCGTGAGTCCGGATCGCAGGCGATGTGGCCGGGAAATGCGTGCACATCCTCGACACGTTGCGTTTCGAGCGTTGCCGCGGCCGTGCCGCAAACCCCGGCACCAAGTGCAATGCGTACGCAGGCCGGCTTTCCCTGGAACGGCCCGAGCACCAGTTGCTCGCCTCTCAGCACGTAGATGCCCAGCCAGTTGATATCGTGCAGCGCGTTGTACAAAAGCGCGACGAAATTGCTGGCAGCCGCAAGTGCGTCAGATTCTTCGCCGAGCAGTGCGCGAAGCTGCGATTCCAGTAGTTTGTAGTTCGATTCATTCATTCCGACGCCTCAAAAGAGAAACTAATCACATCGCGAATATCGTCAGTATTGTCGTTGAGCATTTGCAAACGTTCTATGCCCATGGCGACACCGGCACAGCGAGGGAGTCCCGATTCGAGCGCGGCCAACAGGGATTCGTCGTGCGGGCGTACCGAACGAGCGCGCCGCTGGCGCTTCGCATTGTCGTCGTTTATCCGCGCCGCTTGCTCGGCAGCGTCCGTTAGCTCAACGTAGCCGTTGGCCAGTTCGATCGCGCCGAAAAAAACTTCGAAGCGATCGGCTACCCGACTATCCTGCGGGCACAAACGTGCGAGCGCTGCCTGGCTCGCCGGATAATGCTGTAATACGGTCAGGCGGTCGTCTGCGAACGTCGACGAGATACGTGTCGCCAGCAGCAGGTCCAGCCAGTCGTCGCGATGCTCACCTATGGATTGGCGCAAGTCGATATCCGCATTTGCGGCTTCTGCCAGATCATTGATACTGGCGGCGATCGGATCAAGGTCGATTGTCTGCCTGAAATAATCCCGGTAGTCGAATGTGTCGGGTTCCCCCCCAAGTCGATCGTTCGAAATAGCGGCATGGATAACGTCGATCGTGTCGCCAACAATGTCGCGCAGACCGAAATCCAGTCGATACCATTCAAGTAGCGTGAATTCCGGTTGGTGTCGCCGACCGGACTCGCCATCACGAAAGACACGGCAGATGGAGAACATGTCCGGGTATCCCGCTGCCAGCAGGCGTTTCATACAGAATTCGGGCGACGTATTCAGGTAAAGCGTGCGCTGACTCACCTGGCTTCGCGAAATTTCGAAGCTCTCTATTTGCGTATCGCTAACCGCAAATGGACTTAACGCTGGCGTATCGACCTCGAGGACGCCGGCAGCGTCGAAGTGATGTCGAATAAGTCGCAGCATCGACGCGCGGCTGCGGGCCGCCGCGACGCCGGCAGACGGCTGCCAACGAGTCATCCCGCGCCGGCCGAAAACGTCCCGATGGACTCACCCATCTGCAGAGTCTTGCCGGGCTCCAGTCCGCCCTGCCAGTCACCGACGCCATCAGGCAGAAGCAGGATGACGGTAGAGCCCATGTTGAACCAGCCGAGCAGATCACCTTTCTTGATGGTCGTGCTATGGCGCGAGATGTCGATCGCGTCGACGATGCCGGACTTGCGGGGTCGAATCTCGCCGCACCAGGGTGTCGAAATGCTGCCGACATTGAGGGCACCGACAAAAATAAGTACAGCCGGTCCGTGCGCCGTCCTGAAATGCATCACGAGCCTCTCGTTACGACGAAACAGCCCTTTGACGCGGGCCGCGGTAGCGTCATTCACGCTGAACAGGTCGCCTGGCACGTAACGCGCCGCCAGCAGCTCCGCGTCAAAAGGAGCGTGTACACGATGGTAGTTGTAGGGCGCCAGGTAGATCGTCGCAAAGCGGCCATTGATATAGGAAGTGGCCTCATGGAGATCGGTAGCCAGCAAATCATCCAGCGAGTATTCGATGCCCTTCGCCTGCAACAGGCGGTCTTTGCTGAGCGACCCCGCGAGGCTGACGGTGCCGTCTGCAGGCGCGACGATCGAATCCGTATGTTCGTCGATGGGCCGCGCGTCGTCGTTCAGTTCGCGGATGAAGAACTCGTTGAACGTGGCGAAGTCAGCGGGGAGTTTGAGCTTTATCTCCTCGACATTGACATCGTAGAGTTTGACGAACTTCGTAATCAGGAAGTTTTTGAGAGCCGTATTCCTGATACGCGCGACACGATATACGATCGCCGTCAGCCAGTGTTTCGGCAACAGGTATTGAAGAAGTACGAAAAGTTTTGCAAGCATTTTGGTGTCAGTCAGCCAGGGTTAGTCGGTTTGAGAGTCGAACGTTGCGTCGACCGCGAGAATCAGATTGTTGCCGTCCATGAAACTGAGTGACACCGTATTCACAGGACCGGTTGGTCGCATTAGCATCAGGTGCTTGCCGCCGCGCTCAAAGGTGACCGTTTCGCCGGCGGGGATTTCGAGCAGCGGGATGGCGCGCATTCGTGAAATACCGTCTTCGGTCGTTGTCTCATGCAGTTGTACGGACTCGTAGTGTGCGCTGGTAACGTGGGAGATTCGAATAGTGTCGTCCGAATTATTCGTCAACGAAAGGTATCCGGCGCTCATTGTTCTGCCAGGCATGGGGCGCGTGATCACGACGTCGCTGGCAACGAGGGGTGGCTGAGGCGCGCCGTTACATGCAGCCATCAGCGCAAACAAAAAAAAGGAAAAAAAGCGCATCAATAGGCTGCCATGATCAGCGGCATGTCGTGGACAACATTATCCACCTGGTGTGAGCCACTGAAAAGCGCGTGAAACTCACCGGCGGGGTTTATGACGAGTACTGCTGCCGAGTGATCGACGGCGTAGTTTTCCGCGGCACCAGCCTGCTTTTCAAAAAAGATTCCCAGTGCAGTGGTCAGCTTTTTCAGCTCAGTGAGTTTGCCGGTGGCGCCGAGATTGCCATCGCCAAAATAGTCGACGTATTGCCCCATTAGTTCGGGTGTATCGCGCTCCGGGTCGACGCTGACCAACACGATCCTGGGCAATGGCTCCTGGCCAGTATCTGCCAGCTCTTTCCTGGCCGTCGCGAGAACTTGTAGCGTGGTCGGGCAGATGTCGGGACAGTGCGTAAAACCGAAAAACACCAGGTCCCAATGATCGCGAAAGGTATCTCGTGTCACGGCATTGCCCGTTTGGTCGACCAGCTCGAATTCGGGCAGCGGCATTGGCGCTGGCAGAACGAAAGCCTGTTTCGGTTCCGCCGGAGTCTGCATGCGCACGGCGACGAAGATACCCATGGCGAGTGCTACGGCCATGATGATTGCGATGAATAGGTTCTTTGGGCTCATGAATACTTTAAGAGTGGGTGGCGTTCGAAGAGTTCGCAATTCTACAGGCAGTTGGGCGTCTTGCGTGATAGATTCGCCGTCGCATTCGCACATTTTGGCGCCACACGCACATGACCGAGCAAGATTTCTGCGAAGTGACCGTTGAACAGGTAATTCGGGAGTTAGCCGAACGTTTCGAGCAGGCATCCCTGAGCTACGGTCACGGCACCGACAATGCCCTGGACGAGGCAGCCTGGCTCGTCTTCGCCAAGTTGGGCCTGTCGCATGAGGATGCCCCGGCTGTGTATGCGAATGCGGTGACCGCGGCGCAACGTGACGCTTTGGACGCGCTCGCCGAACGTCGCATTCGCGAGCGTGTGCCGCTCGCTTATCTCCTGAACCAGGCCTGGTTTGCCGGGCTGCAATTCTACGTCGACGAACGCGTGCTGGTGCCAAGATCACCGCTGGCAGAACTGATTGCCGCCCGTTTCTCACCGTGGCTGGGGTCCGCCGATGTGAGTCGTATAGCGGATATCGGCACAGGCAGTGGCTGCATCGCGATCGCGCTCGCGAAAGCCTTCCCGCAGGCGCAGGTTGATGCCGTCGATATCTCGGATGAGGCGCTCGCGGTCGCGGCGATAAATATACGACGTCACGAGGTCGCGGACCGCGTTACGGCGATTCGCTCCGACCTGTTCGAGCAATTGGATGGGCGACGCTACGATCTTATTGTCAGCAACCCACCCTACGTCGATGAACAGGACCTGCAGGCGATGCCCCACGAGTACCGGCATGAACCGGAACTGGGTCTGGCCTCGGGTGCCGACGGCCTGGATGCGGTCAAACGCATTCTGAAAGATGCCTCGCGATTTCTCACCGACAATGGAATACTCGTCTGTGAAGTGGGCAACAGTCAGGCGGCGCTCGAAAGAGCATTTCCGGACGTTGGTTTTGTTTGGCTCGAGTTCGAGCAGGGCGGGGCAGGTGTGTTTCTGCTGACCCGGCAAGATCTTTGTGTACTAGAGTCTCTCGCAGACAAAAAGGATTGAATCACGGTGTCCGGCAACAGTTTTGGCAGGTTGTTCACGGTAACGACGTTTGGCGAGAGCCATGGCCTCGCTTTGGGGTGCATCGTCGACGGCTGTCCGCCGGGTATGGAATTGTCGGAGGCCGATATCCAGGTGGATCTCGATCGCCGCAGGCCAGGCCGAAATCGTCATACGACGCAGCGCAATGAGCCCGACCAGGTCAAGATCCTGTCCGGCGTTTTCGAAGGCCGGACCACCGGCACGCCAATCGGACTGATCGTCGAGAATATGGACCAGCGATCGCGGGACTACGGCGACATCAAGGATAAGTTTCGACCGGGGCACGCCGACTACACCTATCAACAAAAATACGGCATTCGCGACTATCGGGGTGGTGGCCGCTCGTCGGCACGTGAGACCACGATGCGGGTTGCCGCCGGTGCGATTGCGCGAAAGTACTTGCTGCAACGATTGGGCGTCTGCATTCATGGCTACGTCGCGCAGCTGGGCCCCCTGCAATTGTCGGCGAAAGATCTTTCAATCGTCGACGACAATCCGTTCTTTTGTGCGGATCCGGACAGGCTCGGCGAGCTCGAGGCATTCATGGACGCGTTGCGAGAGGAAGGCGATTCAATCGGCGCGAAAATCAGCGTGCTGGCGAACAACGTTCCGCCCGGTCTTGGCGAGCCCGTGTTCGACAAGCTGGAGGCCGACCTCGCACACGGACTTATGAGCATCAACGCCGTAAAAGGGGTGGAACTCGGTGCCGGTTTTGCGGCGGTAACGCAGCGCGGCAGCGAACACCGTGACGAACTCGGTGCGGACGGCTTTAGCAAGAACGATGCCGGTGGCACGCTCGGTGGCATTTCGTCCGGCCAGGACATCGTGGCGAGCATCGCGCTCAAACCGACGTCGAGTATTTCCGTACCCGGCAAGACCATCGACAAGTCCGGCAAGGAAACCGAAATCGTAACCAAGGGCCGACACGACCCGTGTGTCGGCTTGCGGGCAACCCCGATTGCCGAAGCGATGGTCGCGCTTGTTCTGATGGATCACTATTTACGCCATCGTGCGCAAAATGCGGACGTCGACTCTGCGACGCCCGATATCTCCAGGTCCTAGTGCGCCGACTGGCGCGATTGTCTTCTTAATCGAACTCTCCAGGAAAACCTCTCATGTCCGATCGTATTGATGTTGCAGTTGTCGGTGCCACTGGCGTCGTCGGCGAAGCGATGCTCGATATCCTGAGCCAGCGAAAATTCCCGGTCGGCAAGCTTTACGCGCTGGCGAGCGAGCGTTCTGTTGGCAAGACCGTTGCATTCGGAAATCGCCAGCTGGACGTGGAAAACCTCGCCGACTTTGATTTTTCCAGGGTGGCCATTGGCTTGTTTTCTGCGGGCGGTTCCGTATCGGCGGAATTCGCACCGAAGGCGGCAGCGGCCGGCTGTGTCGTTGTTGATAACACCTCGCACTTTCGACGCGATGACGACATTCCGCTGGTCGTACCGGAGGTCAATGCGGACGCCATCGCGGCGTACACGGCGCGCGGCATCATCGCGAATCCCAATTGCTCAACCATCCAGATGCTGGTAGCGCTCAAGCCGATCTATGACGCTGTCGGTATTGAGCGCATCAATGTCTGCACCTACCAGGCAGTGTCGGGGGCAGGGCGGACTGCCGTTGAAGAACTGGCGCGACAGACGGCGGCGCTGATGAACGGACGCCCGCTGGAACTCACGGGTGACGCCAAACAGATCAGCTTCAATGCTATCCCGCATATCGACCAGTTCATGGACAACCGCTACACCCGCGAAGAGATGAAGATGGTCTGGGAAACGCGCAAGATTCTCGATGACGACCGCATACAGGTTAACCCGACGGCCGTGCGCATTCCGGTCTTCTACGGACATTCCGAGGCAGTGCATATTGAGACCCGCGACAAAATATCTGCGCAGGCGGTGACTGAATTACTGGAGAAATCGCCCGGAATTGTGGTCCTCGACGGCGTCGAAATCGGGCAGTATCCGACGGCTGTAACGGAAGCCTCGGGCACGGACCCCGTTTACGTCGGTCGAATCCGTGAAGACATCTCTCATCCACGCGGTATCGACCTTTGGGTAGTGGCTGATAACATTCGTAAGGGCGCGGCTCTAAATAGCGTCCAAATTGCTGAAATATTGGCAAAAAACTATCTTTAGGCTATAGTTCGCAGGCATCTGGCCAGTCAGTCCGTCTGTCAGGGAAATCAACCCGTTGGGTACATGCCGTCGGGTTTTTGGGGTTTGGAGATTTACATTATGTCGCGACGTCTTACTCATATTTCGCTTGTGCTCGTCCTCCTGCTCTCGAGCGAGGTCTGGGCCATCGGACTGGGTGACATACAGTTGGATTCGGCGCTGAACCAGCCGCTACGTGCTGAAATTTCTTTGCTTTCTGCCACGCCCGACGAACTGGAGAATCTAACGGTCTCGCTGGCCTCGGCGGACACTTTTGCCCGTTATGGCATTGACCGTCCGTTCTACTTGCAGGATATCGAATTCAAAATCGTTCGTGGCGCGAACGGTGGCGTCGTGCAGATACGATCGCGTCAGGCCATGACCGAACCGTTTCTCACGTTCCTGGTTGAAGCGAGTTGGCCCAGCGGTCGCCTGTTGCGCGAATACACGGTGCTGCTGGATCCGCCGACCTTCGCACCTCCCGCCGCGCAGCAAGCCCCGGCCGTAACGGCGCCGAGTCGCAGCGCGCCGGCGGATAGCGGTCGCATAGAGCGGCAGGCACCAGTGATACAGTCGCAGCCGTCGAGGACGGAGCCCGCGCCGAGCGCGAGTGCACCTCGCTCAATACCCGCACAACCGGCCGACGACAGGCCATTTGACGCGAGTGCCGGCGGTGATTACGTCGTGCAGCGCAGCGAGACACTGTGGGGCATCGCGAGCCGTGTGCGTCCGGATTCACGTTTGACGATGAACCAGACAATGCTGGCGATTTTCGAAGCCAACAGAGATGCCTTTGGCGGCAACATAAACGTTTTGCGTGCCGGCGCAGCGCTGAGAATTCCGAGTGCGGATGAGATCGTACGTATCAGTAGTGGCAACGCCTTTGCGGAGGTTAAACGCCAGAACGAGGCGTGGTCAGGCGGCAGTGCCTATACGGCACCGCCCGCGACAGAAACTCGCCCAAGCCTGACGCTGGTTCCACCGGATGAAGAACCCGAAAGCCAGGTTTACGATGATGGCCTCGCGACCTCGGAGCCAACGACCCGCGAAGACGATATTGAGCAGCGAATCTTTGAGCTTGAGAGCGCTGACGTTGAGGACCAGCCGTCACTGATCCAGGTTCGTGACGACGAGCTCGCGACACTGCGCCAGGAACTGGCGGAGATTCGCGGCGAAGTTTACGAGCCACCCGTCGAAGTCTCGGATGATCCGTTTGTTGATGAGGCGGACGAAGAAGCGATGGCCGACGAGACGGCTATCGACGATTTGTATGCTGAAGACGACGAGTCACTCGCCGATGACGAGATGGTTGAAGGCGAAGCGGATGCGGCCGCAGAGGATGATGCACAAGCAGAGACCGCGGTAACGCGCCCGGCGCCGGAGCCTGGTCTCGTTGATCGGATTCTTGGCGCTCTGACGAGCATCTGGGCCGGAATTGGCGCGGCACTGATCGTAGTCAGCGGTTTGCTGGTGTGGTTCATGCGTCGCGACCGCGAAGATGATGGTGACTCTGCTCCATGGGAGGCGCTGGATTCTGATGAGCAGGCGCAGCACACCTTGACGTCGACCGAGTCCATGCGTGCGCCAACGGCTGACGAAGCTTTTGTCGTCGTGGAAGAGGATTCCGGGTTGCACGCGGCTGCTACGGCCGGGGCTGCTATCGGCGACGATGAGGCAACTGGCGAATTTGGCTCGTTGGAAGATACCTTCAGCAGTGAGACGGCGGTCAACCTGGATCAGACGGATCCAATCGCCGAAGCTGACTTCCATATGGCTTATGGCCTCTATGACCAGGCAGCCGATCTGATTAACGGTGCGCTCGAGAGCCAGCCGGATGACACAGCACTGATGTCCAAACTGTGCGAGATCTATTTTGTCTGGGGCAATCGTGATGCATTCGTTGACGCCGCCAGCAAGCTGAAGGCCTCCGCCAGTGGTGGCGAGGGATCGGAGTGGGACAAGATCGTCATCATGGGCCAGCAGATCGCGGCGGACCACGCGCTGTTTGCGGGTGCGGGTGTGGCGGGTGCAACAAAGGCGGTCGATCTCGCGTTCGAAGCCGACAGCGATGAAGCCGGTGCCCTCGATATGGACTTTGGTGGCGACGACGGTGGTGAATCGGGCGCAATCGACCTTGGCTCTATTGAAGGCGCTGACGATGGTGTCGATTTCTTCTTTGAAGAGGAGGGTGCAGGGACCACTGCAAAGGCCGACGACGCGATCGACCTCGATCTGGACATAACGGCCGAGAGCCCGACAATCGAGGCAAGCGGCACTGCAGAGACCCTGCAAATGCCGACGCAAGACGATGCCACGGCTGAAACGCCAACCATCGAACAGCCGTTTGGCGAAGTCGATGCTACGTCTGAACTGCCGTCGCTCGACGAGTCCCTGGGCCTGCCGACAGCCGATGCCGGCCAGGACGCCAGTGCAACGGCCGAAATCAACCTCGATGATCTTGATCTCGGTATCGGCGACCTGGATGAAACGGAACTGGCCTCACTCGATGATCTTGACGCTACCGGAACGAACGAAGCGCTGACCGATGTATTTACTGACACAGGTTCGGTTACCGGAAAGAATCCGGAAATCGACCCGAATGCCACCGGCGTGCGGGAAGGACTGGACCTCGGCGAAATTTTCGACCTTGATGCCACCGGCGAAATGAATCTGGCGGCCGACGAGACCGGCCGCAGCCCGTTGCTTGATCTCTCTCAGGACGATGCGACTGCGGAAACGGAAGTGAGTATCGACGACAGCCTGCTTGACGCGACCGGCCTGACACAGGTCCTCAGCGACGACATGGCGGTAGAGACCGGCACGGATGTGGGCGGTCAGCTCGGTGATGACGAGGCGACCATGCTCGCCTCATTGGACGACGACGCTGATGAATTCGATTTCGCAAAGACTGAGGCATTGCCGGCCGATGCGTTCCCGGCGCAGGACGTCGATGAAACCGGTGAGATGCCGGCCATGGATGCGGATCTCGATCTTGATGACCTGACGGCAGCGCTTAAAGTCAGCGAGGCCGGCGATACCATCGAGCAATTGCGAGATGACGCCACGGTCGAGCAGCCGCGGCCGTCGATTTCGGGGAAGACTGCCGAGGTTCCGACGATGTCGCTCGGTCCCGAGGAGATGAGCGACGACCTGCATGAAGCTCGGACCATGACGGAAGTGGGTACCAAGCTCGATCTGGCGCGGGCCTACGTCGACATGGGCGATCCTGCCGGCGCGCGCAGCATTCTCGAGGAAGTGCTCGATGAAGGCGACGACGGTCAGCGTCAACAGGCACAGCAGCTGCTCGATTCCCTGCCAAGCTAAGCGGCCCTCCACATTCGCATCGCGCTGGGCATCGAATACGACGGCACGGGTTACAACGGCTGGCAGCGCCAGAAAACCGGCCTCGGCGTGCAGCAGCGTCTCGAGGAAGCGTTGACGCGAGTCGCGAATGAGCCGATCGAAGTCGTTTGCGCGGGCCGTACAGATACCGGCGTGCATGCCTGCGGTCAGGTCGTTCATTTCGACTCGGCGAGCGAGCGCAGCGATCGGGGCTGGTTGCTCGGCGCCAACAGCAACCTGCCAGACGACATCAACGTCAGCTGGGCACAGCGTGTCGATGACGAATTTCACGCGCGCTTTTCTGCGACCTCGCGCAGCTACAGTTACCTGATACTCAATCGGCTGGAGCGCTCCGCGCTGCATCGCAATCGCGCCTGGTGGGTGTACCAGGCGCTGGCGGCGGAGGCGATGCATCGGGCGGCCCAGGCACTGCTGGGCCGGCATGATTTTTCTGCTTTTCGCGCCGCCGGCTGTCAGGCCTCCACGGCCCTTAGAGAGATTACGGCCATCGCAGTGCGGCAGGACGGTGACTGGATTACCCTGACGGTTACCGCGAACGCGTTCCTGCAGCACATGGTCAGAAACATCGCAGGCTCGCTCGTTGCCGTCGGTCTTGGCGAGCAGGAGGAATCCTGGATTAATGATGTCCTGGACCGCCGCGATCGAAAAGCCGGCGGTATCGCCGCGCCGCCACATGGGCTGACCCTGGTACGGGTTGGCTACCCAGCAGGGTTTAACATTCCGGAGCCGGTGCACTACGGCTCGCCGGCGGCTGGCTGTTGATAGGCTATACGGATATCATGTCGCCATGAGCTGGTTCGAAAAATTAATGCCGTCGCGCATAAGCACAGAAAAGCGCTCCAAATCTGTGCCGGAAGGCGTCTGGATCAAGTGCCCTGCCTGCGATGCGCAGCTGTATCGCAATGAACTCGAACGCAATGTGCAGGTATGTCCGAAGTGTGACTATCACATTCGAATTGGTGCGCGTAAGCGCCTCGAGTACTTTCTCGATCCAGACTCACAGCAGGAGTTGTCGGCAAACCTGGAGCCCGAGGACCCGCTGAAGTTCCGAGATAGCAAACGCTACCGGGATCGACTGTCGGCGGCCCAGAAAAAGACTGGAGAGAAGGACGCGCTGGTAAGCGTTACCGGCACCTTACATGGTCGTCCCGTCGTCGCCTGTGCGTTTGAATTTGGCTTCATGGGCGGCTCTATGGGCTCTGTCGTAGGTGAGCGTTTTGCGCGCGCCGCGCGCCATGCCGCGGACAACGACATGCCGTTCATTTGCTTTTCAGCCAGTGGCGGTGCGCGTATGCAGGAGGCGCTGTTTTCGCTGCTGCAGATGGCTAAAACATCCGCAGCACTCGCCAATCTCGGCGCAAAAGGCACCCCGTATGTCTCGGTCCTGACCGACCCTACGACCGGTGGTGTATCGGCAAGCCTTGCCATGCTCGGCGACGTCAATATCGCGGAGCCGCAGGCGCTCATTGGCTTCGCCGGCCCGCGGGTTATTGAACAGACGGTGGGCCAGAGTCTGCCCGAGGGCTTTCAGCGCAGCGAGTTCCTGCTCGACCATGGTGCGATTGACATGATTGTCGATCGTCGCGAGATGCGTGCGGCCATCGCCGACCTGCTTGCCAAGCTTGAAGGTCGTCCCAGTCCGGTCGCTGCGGCGTAGACGCCGCTGTTGCGTCGCCTGCTAGTCGACACCCTGTTGCCTTCGGAACGCGGCTACTGACGAGGCAATCTGCGGACTCTCAATTCTCATGAACCTCCGCGACACAAAACCACCCACCGGTTCGTTCTTGCCTGACTGGCTCGCGTGGCTCGAGACCCTCTCGCCCAAAGAAATCGACCTCGGCCTTGCTCGCGTCAAAACGGTCATGGACCGCCTTCTATTGAAGGCTCCTGAGCATGTTCTGCTGGTCGCCGGCACGAATGGCAAGGGTTCGAGCGTCGCGATGCTCGACGCGTTGCTCGGCGCGGCGGGCTACCGAGTAGGTGCCTATACCTCGCCGCACCTCCTGCGTTACAACGAACGGATCGCTGTTGCCGGTGCGCCTGTCTCGGACGATCAAATCGTTGCGGCATTCGAGCGTATCGAAGCGGTGCGCGACGACCTGCTGCTGACCTATTTTGAATACGGTACCCTCGCGGCACTGCTGGTTTTTTCCGAGCTCGACCTTGATGTCTGGGTACTCGAGATTGGCCTGGGCGGGCGACTCGATGCCTGTAATGCCGTCGAACCAACGGCGTCGCTGATCACCAATGTGTCACTCGATCATTGTGACTGGCTGGGTGAGGACGTGGAGACCATCGCCATCGAGAAAGCCGGCGTTATGCGCAAAGGCGTGCCAACAGTGTTCGGTTCTCGTGATGTACCGCGATCGCTGCTGCAAACGGCAAAGGACATGTCAGCGACCCTGAAACTTCGGGGTCACGATTTTGATTACGAGGTCCATAAAGATGGCCACTGGAGCTGGAGTGGCCAGGATGCGTCGCTACCGAGGCTGCCCGCGCCGGGCCTCGCCGGCGAGTTTCAACTCGACAATGCGGCGGGCGTACTCGCGCTCATCGAGGCTGCCGGACTGCATAAGGCGCTGCAGCCGGAGTTGTTAAGCCGGGTCTTGCCGGCTGTGGCGCTGGCCGGTCGATTACAGGTGGTCAGTGCGGGTGGAGCTCACTGGTTACTGGACGTCGCGCACAATCCGGCAGGCGCCAATGTTCTCGCCGAGACGCTGGCCGCGTTGCCGGATACAGGGCAAACCTGGGCGATCGTCGGAGTGCTCGATGACAAGGATGTTGAGGGTATAGCGAGGCCGCTGGACGCGGTCATTGACCACTGGATCGCGGTAACCGCTGACAGTCCGAGGGCTATCCCTGTCGACGAACTTGCACGACGCATTGCCAATGTCTGTGGCAGGCCGTGCCGAATCGCTGAATCGCTGGCCGATGCCATGCAATACGCGCAGCGAAATGCCTCAGAAAATGACAGAATATTGCTGACGGGGTCGTTTTTGGTGATTGGTCCCGCGCTTCGAAACCTTGAGCTATACTCGCGACCCCGATCATGATGGAACGAGCATTGAAAGAACGAATTATCGGTGCAGCCGTACTCGTGCTGTTCGTTGTGCTTGTCGTGCCTATCTTTCTGGACGGCCCGCCGGGCGAAAACGACATAGTCTCGGAGACGGTGCTGTTGCCCGGCCAGGAGGCGCAAAAGACGCAGACCGTCGTGCTCGAGCGAAATCGCACCGAACCGGTGCCGGCCGCCAGCGCGAAACCAGAGCCGATCGTGACGCCGCCGGCCCAGGCCCAGCCAAAACCAGAGACACCGAAGGCAGAGCCCGAGCAGAAAGCGCCGGTCGTCGTGGAGAAGAAAGTCGAAGCTGCGCCGGTGACGAAGCCGCCCGCGTCAGAGCCGGAACCAGATGTCCGCAAGGCACCTGCGGCATCCACGACCGGCATGTGGGCCGTCCAGCTCGGTAGTTTCTCGAATAAGGAGAATGCGGAGAAATTAGCCGCGGATCTTCGCAAACAGGGCTATGCTGCGTTCCTGAGCCAGTTAGCAACGTCGGGCGGGCAGCTACACCGGGTTCGTATAGGGCCGCAAAAGGATCGCGAAAGCGCCGAAGCGATGGCAAGCCGGCTTAAGAAGGTCGGCCATGAAGGCCAGGTGGTTCCGCACCCGTGATAGTATCTCGTGCCTCATCGTCCCGATCCTGGTTGAACTGAAACTGATGTCGCCGATGCCGATCATCGACATAATTATTGCGGTTGCTCTGCTCGTCTCCATTGTCGTCGGCCTGATGCGTGGTCTCGTCAAAGAGGGGATCTCGATTGCGGCCCTGCTCGCAGCGATATGGGCGGCGCTGTATTTCGGTCCGGTCGTTGGAGACGTGTCCTCGAGCTGGCTGAGCTCCGAAGGACTGCAAATGTGGTTTGGGCGAATTCTGGTATTCGCCATTGTTCTGTCTATCGGTGGTTTGCTGGGTTGGGGAATCTCGAAGCTGGTGCATATGTCAGTACTCAGCGGTATGGATCGCTTTCTCGGCGCTCTGTTCGGCGTGGCTCGCGGCATATTGTTACTGGCGCTCTTTACTATTGGCGGCCAGTTCGCGGGTTTTGACAAAGATGAATGGTGGCAGCAGTCGCGCACGATTCCGCTCGTCGAAGTTGTCGCCGACTGGATCAAGGTCATGGCGCCGAAAGGCCTGGAATTACTGACGCCGGATGAGCAGGCTGAAACGCTGCCTGTCGACATTCCGGAAAAACTTTTAAACCCTGGTGTGACCTGAGGGTCACGGAGAGATCTAGCGATGTGTGGCGTTGTCGGAGTTGTCAGTACACAAGCTGCTAATCAGGCGCTATACAATGCCTTGACTGTCATGCAGCACCGAGGTCAGGATGCGGCCGGTATCGTCACCTGGAACGAGCAGGACGGGCTGACGCAGCGAAAGGCAAATGGTCTCGTACGCGACGTTTTTCGTCACCGTCATATGATGCGATTAACGGGAAACGTCGGTGTCGGTCACGTGCGCTACCCGACGGCGGGCGGCGCGAAGTCATCTGAGGCGCAACCCTTTTACGTCAACTCGCCCTATGGCATCTGCCTTGCGCACAACGGCAACCTGACGAATTATGACGAGCTCGCCGCACTGCTGATCGACGAAGACCGTCGGCATCTTTCCACGAATTCAGATTCGGAAGTGCTGCTCAATGTTTTCGCACACGAGCTGCAGCGGGTCGTTAACGGCAACCCGACGGCGGAGAATATTTTCGATGCAGTTGCGGCCGTGCATGAACGCTGCACCGGTGGTTATGCTGTTGTTGCAATGATCATCGGCTTCGGCATCGTGGCTTTTCGCGACCCGAACGGAATCCGGCCGTTGGTGCTTGGAGAGCGCAACATAGACGGACACAAGGCGTATATGGTCGCGTCGGAAAGCGTAGCTCTGGATTCACTGCAGTTCCAGCGAGTACGTGACGTCGGCCCGGGTGAATGCATCTTTATCGAAAACGACGGAACGTTGCATTCGCGTTCGAATACTGGCGACGCGCCGCATACGCCGTGCATCTTTGAGTACGTCTATTTCGCGCGTCCTGATTCCATACTCGATGATTTGTCGGTGTATAAGGCCCGCCTGCGGATGGGCGAACAGCTGGCAGGCAAGATCGTGCGTGATTTTCCGGATCACGATATCGATGTTGTTATACCGATTCCGGACACCAGCAGAACAGCGGCGCTGCAAGTCGCCTATCACCTTGGCGTCAAATATCGCGAGGGCTTTGTCAAGAATCGCTACATCGGGCGCACCTTTATCATGCCCGGCCAGGCGGAACGCGCGCAATCGGTGCGTCGCAAGCTGAATGCGATTGATCTCGAGTTTCGCAACAAAAACGTGCTGCTGGTTGATGACTCGATCGTGCGAGGCACGACGTCACAACAGATCATCAAGCTGGCGCGCGAGGCGGGCGCCAGTAAGGTTTACTTTGCGTCCGCCGCTCCGCCAGTGCGTTATCCCAATGTTTATGGCATCGATATGCCCGCTGTGTCCGAGTTGATCGCCAATGGTAGGACGATCGAAGAAATTCAGGAAATCATTGGAGCCGACCGCTTGATATACCAGGACCTGCATGGCCTGATTCGCTCGGTACGGCACGGCAACTCGGCGATTCGCGAATTCGATACCTCGTGTTTTTCCGGCGAATACGTCACAGGTGACGTTACGAAAGAATACCTCGACGAACTGGAAATGCGGCGCAATGACGCGGCCAAAAAGTCCCGCCACGGCAAGCAGAAGCGGGCCTCCAACGTCGTCGCGTTGTGAGGGCCAGCACGTACCGTAATTGATGCGCGCTACGATTCAGGTATGAGTATCCGCATCATGATCATCGATGCACAGGCCGACTTTCGCCGGCTGCTTGCACACCATGTGACCTCGCACTGGCCCGACGCGATAATCACCGACTATGACCCCTCGATCGCGGGTCACTTGCCCGATGAGTTTTCCGGGGCTGGTAACGATTTGTTGCTGGTTGGCGATCGACACGGTGAGGATCGTGAAGGCATCGATGCGCTGCGGCGCTTCGTTGGCAAAGGCGGCGGGCCGCCGGTCGTGTTTTTCGGTTCGGAAGATGACCTGGACGAGATTCGTCAGCTCGGGCCGGATGCCTATTTCATGCGGGATCGATTCAACCATGCCTCGTTGATGGTTCGTATCAGTGATTTGTTGCTCTCCAAGAATCCGCTTTCATCGACAAGTTCGCTGTTTGTCGGTGACCTCCGGACCGGGATTCATCCCCTGATCAAGGGCTACCGTTTCATACGCAGACTGGGGTCGACCGAGCATGCCGGTGTGTACCTCGCCGAGCGTGAAGCGGAGAACCTGCTGGTCGTACTCAAGGTGCTGCGGCAGCACACTGGCAGCGACGCGAGTATCGGTGCGTTCGATCGTTTCCTGCAGGAGTACGAGACCATCGCCGACATGGATCATCCCAATATTGTGAAGATTTACGACCTTGGCGTGGCCGATGATCACGCTCATATTGCGATGGAGTACCTCGATGGTGGTGATCTTCGCCACAAGATCGACAATGGCATCGGGCGTCGCGATGCCGTCAGCTACCTGCGGCAGATCGCCAGTGCGCTGTCCGCCGTGCATGCGCAAGGCGTACTGCACAGAGACCTCAAGCCCGGCAATATCATGCTGCGAAAGGATGGTTCGATCTCGCTCATCGATTTCGGTCTTGCAAAGCGCGCGAAACTAGAGACCGAGATCACGGACAAGGGCGAGATTTTCGGCACGCCGTATTACATGAGTCCCGAGCAGGGCCACGGTAACGGCGTCGATGAACGCAGCGACATCTACAGCCTCGGTGTCGTCTTCTATGAGATGTTGACGGGCAAGAAGCCGTACACAGCGGACACTGCGATGGGCATTATCTATAAGCATGCCATGGCGCCGATCCCGCTATTGCCATTGCGTTTTGCCGAGTACCAGATGCTGATCAACCTGATGCTCGCAAAGGCACCGGGCGATCGCCTGCAGAATGCCGCGGAGGTTGAAGAGTGGCTGTAGCCTGCGATGTGCCTGAACCGATCGCGCAGTTTCTGCAGGAGCCGACGCCCGATGAATGGCTCTCTGCGGCATGCAATCGCCTGCCCGAGATGCTGCTCGATCATGCGAACTGTGAGCTCAAGGCGGCATCGACCGCGCTTGGGTTTCTGTACCGCTATCCGGACCGGGCGGCACTGGCGCAGCGTATGTCTAAACTTGCGCGCGAAGAACTACGGCATTTCGAGCAGGTTCGCTCGCTGATGGATGACATGAAGATTCCGTTCAAGCGCCTCAGCGCGTCACGCTACGCCGGCGGTCTGCGCGATGTCGCTCGTCAGTCAGAGCCGCACAAACTGCTGGATATGTTGTTGATCGGCGCATTGATCGAAGCGCGTTCCTGTGAGCGCTTCGCACGTTTGGCGCCACAATTACCGGAGAAACTGGGTCGTTTCTATGCCGGCCTGCTGGCATCCGAGGCACGTCACTTCGAACACTACATCGCATTTGCGCGGTCAGAGTGCGGCGTTGACGATGCGGAGATTGACGCGCGGCTTGAAGAGCTCAAGTGCGTCGAGGCGCGGCTTGTGTCAGAGCCGGATCCGGACTTCCGTTTTCATTCGGGGCCGCCCGCCTGATTTGGCGCCTGAGTTGGGGACATTCCTGTTTAATTGCTTAAGCAATTAAACAGGAATGTCCCTTTACCTCGGCAGCGCTTCCAGTCGTGGTCCGCTTTCATCCCAGCGCAGGACGCTGCCCTGCTCGAACCAGTCCCCCAGGACGATGCGCGTGCCGTTAATGCCTTTGACGTCAACCTCGTGAGTCGCAGGTCGGTGCGTATGGCCGTGTAAGAGAACATCAATATTGCGCGTGCGAAACGTGCCGACGACCGCATCCTGATTGACGTCCATGATGTCTTCGCCGACCGAGTCGTTGTATGCCTGACTCTGCTTGCGTGCGTTTTCCGCAAATGCGAGCCGTTCCGCCAGCGGCTTGGCGCGCATCATCGCCTGCCATTCCGGATTACGCGTCATTAACCGAACCTGCTGATACTGCTTGTCATCGATGCACAATGCATCGCCGTGGCTCAGCAGGACTTTGTGTCCATGAAGCTCGATAGTCTCAGGGTCGTCGAGAAGCCTGACGCCGGTCTCCTCGGCAAACTGTGTGCTGATCATGAAGTCGCGATTACCGTGCATGAAGAATACGGGTACACCTGAGTCAACGAGTTTCTTCAGCGCGAGTTTTATGACCGCGTAGTGCGGGTTCGGGTCATCGTCGCCGACCCAGGACTCGAACAGGTCGCCGAGAATATAGAGCGCGTCGGCCGTGGTCGCCTCGCCCTCGAGAAAATCGAGAAACTGTTCACCGATCTCGGGCTTACTCGCTTCGAGGTGAAGATCGGAAATGAATAACGTCGTCATCGCTTGCAGCTTACTCGTAAGTGATACGTGAGACCTTCTTGATGATAATCGGAACGACGGGAACATCCTGGGCAAATTTGCCGGCAGGACCGGTCCTTGAATTCGCGATCTTATCAACAATATCCATGCCTTCGATCACGGCACCGAAGACCGTATAGCCCCAGCTGCCATTGTAGGCGCGCTTGGCCGGGTCGAGACGTTCGTTATCGGCGACATTGATAAAGAACTGTGAGTTTGCGGAATGCGGGTCACCCGTGCGCGCCATCGCAATTGTGCCGCGAACGTTGCTCATGCCATTGCCGGACTCATTCGGGATAGTCTCCTTTGTTTCTTTCAGCTTAAGGTCAGGCGTGAAGCCGCCGCCCTGGGCCATAAAGCCGGGCCTGACCCGGTGAAAGACCGTGCCGTCATAGAAACCGCTGTCGACGAGCTTCAGGATATGAGCGACTGTGATAGGTGCCTGCCTGCCATCCAGTTCGAGCTTGATGGTGCCGAGAGAGGTCACCATTTCGATGTGAGGATGCGCGGGCACCTTGTCTGCTGCGAGAGTCAGCGTCGAGGCGAGGGCGACCAGCAGGGTCAGAGCGATTCTTTTCATGGTACTCCCGGGTTTGTCGATAAAGCTAAAGGCGGCAAGATACCAGAGCCCGAGTCGGGCGGCCACGTCACAGCAATTGGCGGCATAAAGCCTTGCTTGGCCTTGCCCGCGCCCGTATCATCGTGCCCCCGCAGAACCCGGCCCCGGCCTGGTGACGTGGGGCAAAACTCCGGATTCGGGGCATGGCGCAGTCTGGTAGCGCATCTGCTTTGGGAGCAGAGGGTCGGGGGTTCGAATCCCTCTGCCCCGACCACCCGCAGTTTTGGCTAAATTGGAATTGAGTGCCCGTAGCTCAACTGGATAGAGCATCAGCCTTCTAAGCTGAGGGTTGCAGGTTCGAGTCCTGCCGGGCGCGCCAAATTGGCGCAAGGCATGTAAAATTATCAGTACCGTGGTGGGCGTAGCTCAGTTGGTAGAGCCCCGGGTTGTGATCCCGGTCGTCGTGGGTTCGAGTCCCATCGTCCACCCCATTTTTTGCGGTAGGGAGTGATTCGTCACGGCTTATCGAGACACCCGGGATCGATCATTTAGGATCCCGGTCGGTCGTAGAGAAAGAGCCGGGTAGGCGGCCTGGGTATCGCGAATCTCCAGAGTGGGGTTCGAGTCCCATC
>Ga0316201_10000066_pt1 | contig 40287 bp, 49 predicted proteins | sample CS6wburrow_MG_FD_204516 | JGI IMG/M metagenome (GOLD analysis project Ga0316201, IMG submission 204516) | Coastal sediment microbial communities from Delaware Bay, Delaware, United States - CS-6 worm burrow | ecosystem: Environmental > Aquatic > Marine > Coastal > Sediment | place: USA...
ACCATCCACTCCATCTGTTCCGTTGACTCCGTTGATGCCATCTGTGCCGTTCACCCCTGCTATACCTTGGATGCCTTGTGGACCGGTGAGGTCTCCAGTTATGTACTGGGTTCCGTCCGAGAAGTTCCACTCGTAGCTCCCATTTCCAAGGTTGGTTATCGATGTGAAATTGACGCTTGTACCATCGGTCCCATTAATGCCGTCAGTCCCGTTCGTCAAAGCGATATCATTGACAAACTGGGAAAGGTTAACTGGCGCGCCTGAAAGGTTAGAATACTGCCCGTTGAAGTCGTCTGAAGCGTTCTTGTCCCAACCATCAAACTCTGGGTCTGAGCCGTTCATAGAAGTGACTTGATTATCGACATAAGTCTTGATAGCTGACGCGGTCACGAGTTGGATATCTGTTGCTGAGGCATTAATCTCTCCAATGATGTCATTAACCAGCTCCCCTTTATTCAGATTAATTGACCCATTATAATGTAAAGTCAATGGGGTGTTGGCGTCGATCTCGTCCGGAAGGAATTTCAATGTCTGCTCGTCTGCGCCGTCTTTCTTTATTGTCCAGGATTCAACTGTGCTACCATTATCAGAATATAATACAAACGCCTGGTAAGTGATATGTGCGTCAGTGCCTGTAGATGAAGCCAAGATTTGACCTGCGTCATCTGTTGCTTCAACCCCAAATACGGCTTCGCCCAAAGCATAATCCCAAACAAGTGCCGAATAACCGTTCCAAGCATTATCATACCTGAATACTGGATTAGTTGCTGAGCCTATGAGTATCTCGATCAAATCTTGTGATTGATCCTGTCCTTCACCAACATTGATGTTTTCAGTCACAGTCAATGAGCCATCATTCAATGAAGAGACATAATCATAATCGTCTGATGAACCAACCGTTCCATCTACAGCATCAATATTATCGAAGGTAGAATACAGATGCGAACCAGAAGCAACAGATGAGAAATAATTCTCATTGAATCCCTCAACCAACAATTTATTGGATGTTGAATGGATGATTCCGACATTGCTGATTTCGTATATCTTTCCAGTTCCGTTTGAGCTTCCAGACATGATGACATTGTTTCCATGAATATAATTCTCTTCGCCAATCGAATCCAAATCAAAGAAAATAGCAGTAGTGTTTGACGAAGATGATATTTCTATGTCTGAACCTTGGAGATGAACACTCGATGTATCAGAATCTATCTCTATTGCTATCGCACCCCTATTTGAGATGGTAGTAGTAAGATAAATCTCTCCATTATAAAAGCTAACATCACCTTCTCCATCAATATGAATGGTAGCAGAATGGTTTGATGAAGCTGTGTTCCCAGTCTGAATTGTCTCAAATTCAGTCATATAGAAAGTGGTCGAACCATTCGTAGCGTGGAAAGAATGCCAAGTATGTGAATCTCCTTCTGTCAAGAAATAACAATTATGGATGTCGTGTAATCCATCTTCGACACGGATCACATCCGTAACCCCACTCGGAACTTCGTATTCGATAGCCATCTGAAGCATATTTGACCAACCATCAGCGCTATTATCAGCATCAAGCCACGAAACCGTCCCATTGATGATGGACTGCCAACCTCCAACTCCTTCGAGGTCCACCCAATCCTTCATCTCAACATTCTCTGAATATCTGCCTGGATAGACTTTGATTGTGTATAGTTTATCTGCTGAAGCATCCGTGATCGAATCAATCGCACTCTGAATAGAATCGAAATCTCCTCCTTCTGTCGCTACATTGATAGTGAAAGGAGAAACATCTGGATCAAGCACAGGATCGACATAAATAGTGCCAGTTGTCCCATTAGCGACCACTATTGTTCCCACAATGACAATATAAGATGGATTCACTGGAACTGTACTCTGGTATCCTCCTGGAACTGTTGGTGAAAGATATAATGTATCTCCAGGCGTAAATCCAGAAGTGTTCAAATCCCTCACCAAACCATGAGTTGTAATGAACCCTGTTCCATTAACAGGGATGTCCACTGTCGCAATGCCTATTATTTTACTTGTCACCGCATCATTTGAAGTAGCCAACTCGACACCAGGAGTGATCCCTGATGCTCCACTGATATAAACGACATCTCCTTCGTTTATCTGAACAGTGTCAAGATTTACTGCTCTGGTATAAGATTCCTGACCTACTTGAAGCGTTGCTCCCTCACCAGTCCCGACATTGATTGCTTTATCAATCGGATTCCACGTAATGACTCCTTCTTCGCCACTGTTATTATCATTTCCACTTATATTAAGAGTTAGGTAATTTAACCCCAATGTTGTAATGTTATCTCCATCTCTAATGAACCCAAAATCTTCAATCTGAGATTGATTTAAAGTAGTGTCTGTAAAGGATAGTGCGTTGATACACATCCAAGATCCAGATGTCGCATTATATCTTATGACCTGATTATCGCCACAAGAAAGATCCCCAAGCGTGTCATTGTCTCCATCAAGAATGTCCGATGGTATATTGGATAGATTTGACCATTCGCCGTTGAAATCATCCGAAGCATTGGTATCCCACCCTGTTGTATTACTTGAAGTCAAGTACCCATTATTATTCACGAAAGCGTCTACTTGAGACTCATTTAGCTGTGTATCGGTATCAGTATCAACCAGAGTACATAAGTTGCTGGTAGCGCCGGTGATGTTACTGCAATCCAGAGCTCCATAGAGGTTATTGGCATGGACTTCGTTCCAGACCATCGTCGCCGACCCAATATCGAAAGTGTCGCTGATTGCTGGGTAGATTGACCCATTCATAATCTGCTGCTCCACTGTCGCGTTGATGTAATCGCCGAGGACGGTAAGGGAACCTGTGATTGTCACGTCTCCTGCAAGAGCGTTGTCTATTCTAGAGTCTACGGTATTATTCAAGGAAGATTCGTTGACATAGATAGTAGTTGAATCATTATAGAGATAGATTCCGCCTGCAGTTTTCTGCGTATCGCTAGCCATTGAATATGCAGAGATTGTATCGTTTAAATGAGTCTCATTGAAATATAGCGTGCTCCCTGTAAAATAGAACCAGTCCAAATCTATACCTGTCTGAGATACGTAAAGGCTGTCAGTCAGGGTCTGGTTGAATGAGGTGTTTCCGCTCGAAGACATTTCAACCAAATAATCGTTGGTGATGTTACCAAGAGGGGATTGGAAAATCTGCCTTTCGACGGTTGCTCCAGTGCCATCAACGAAATCAATATCTTCTCCATTAAGGGTGTAATCCTTATAGTAATAAACAGAATAGTTGAGATCTAAAGCTGGGCCTGGGGGCTGACCCAGCATAATATTCCAAGTTCCATTATTTACTGTATTGTTAAATGTATAAGAGTATAGGTTTGTCCCGCCCGTAACGTCGGTCCATATACTGATTGTGAGATTACCATTGTTTACTGGGAGGCCTGTAGATTTCACTCTTACGTCCGTCCCCTGATCAGATAAAGTTATAGCGAAAGCGTTTGCACTAATCAGAACGAACATGGCGATTGTTATCCATATTATTTTTGGTATTGCCATGTTTTCACCTCAGTGGATCGTTATTCTCCAAATACTTGGATCCGATCCTCACCAGTTTATATTTTTGTATCAATGATAGCCCGTCTATGCTTTTCATTATCGAGTAACCCTCTGCAAATAAATCCAATGACTCGCCATTGTAATAGGCAGCATAAATCCGTTTTTGGGTCGCCTCTAAGTCGATATCTGTTGAATATAATGAATAGTCTCTATTGCCTGGCGCACAGAATCCATTGGCTACATAGATCACTCTTCCATCGTTTTTATATATTGTATAGTACTCATATCCTTTATACGAAGCCCCTTTGAAGTGCATAATATGATACCCGTCTTCGAATAGGCTTATTGCCTCTAAGAAGTAAGGATCTGAATTAAACTCTTGGATTTGAGATTTAAATATCTCTTCATTATAACATTTCCCAAGGGGCTCGTTCTCCTTCTCTGTACCCCAATCGATCCCGTAATAATCATCAACAAAATTTGCACTAACCGCTGTTGTCGCGGCGACCATCATTATAATTATCATTATCAGTTTTTTCATTCTTATACCTCAAAAGTCAAAAAAGTAAAACACTGCTACTAACCCCACAAGTGAAACTATGATCGGATCTAAACCAAGGTTGGTTATGAACTCCTGGACTGGGTCAATTAGATTAGCCACAAAAATACCTAAGAAGATATAACCTGCGCGCCTCTTGACTTCAGACCTAGTAATCTTGAATTTACGTGTGCCTTTATTCTTGGATAAGCCAAACCCTAATGTTACTGCATTTTTAGCGTTTTTTGAAACCATGCTTAAGCCTCCTCTTTTCTTGGTTAATAAACGACCCCATCGTCTTTGAGGCACTTTTTGGCGTGATGTGATAGTGGACCATCAATAGACCAACAATCACCAATAGGAAAATGTAAACTTGTTGACCAAGCTGCTTGATTAGCCACAATGTTATTATGTCGTCTGGCGTTCCAGTAGGTATTAGTAACCACGCAAGTATCACAGTTAATAAAATTTGCTTTTTTATCGCCATATGATGTGCCTTCTTCTCCTCTTTTGCTTGTCTTCCGGCCTTTGTATTAGCTTATAGACTATGTAAGCCGCCAAAACGATCGCTGCTATTTGCATGTAATCCATTTTTTCACCTATGAATAAAAAGACAGGGAAATGTGTTGGGAAGCACCACCCTGCCGGTAACTTTAAATAAGATGCTGGCCTCCATTGCTGGAGGTCGCATCCTAGAGGTATGTTTAGATGTGATCATTTTTTCTTGCTGGCGATGAAGCCACAGATTCGCTTGCTGGCTTCCTTGCCGTATTTTTTTCCGTATTGTTCCGATCGCATTGCCCTGACGCAGCCGTAGAATTTTGACTTCTTTGAGCCAGGTTTGTCTGGGTTTGACATCAATTTGAATTTGCCATCGGGTCTAGTGTATCTTGTTGGTTTGGAGCCAAAGTCCTTTAACTTTGATAGGTCTGCCTTTTTGCCAGTATCTTCTGAGCCCTCCAATTCTTCTTTAGGACCGATTACTAACAAAAATTCAGGTTGTGAACCGTAATTCTGTAGGAAACTCAGCTTTTCATTTTCTGCATCTTCGGCTTCTTTCCTTGGGTCCTCTGGTTCCCAAACTGGTTTTGGGTGGTCTTTCCTTCGCTTCCAAGGTCTAGGTTTTTTGGTTCTTCTTCTATGAGCACGAACTGCCTTCTTTCCTTTCTTGGTTCTTCTAAAATGTCTTTTGACCCTTACCATTGTGTTACCTCATAAAGTCCTTGTCCGCAAGTATATGTGAAAGATAGCTGACCAACCCAACTATCGCAAAAAGGGGATTGAAAAACCATAAAGGGGCCGCCATAATCACCCCAAACCATTCCTCGTGGGTGACTCCTCGATGTTTGATCCATTCCAACGCTACAATGGATGATATAGCGAACAAACCCAAGGCTTTGTACTTCCCAGTATACAGTGCGTAGATGCCAACAATTCCTGCTGTTGTGTTCCAGATCTTGTTGATTATCGATACGTCCGCGTCTATATCTGGCAATTGGGAGTAAATATAGACAACTAACGCTAGCAAAATCCAGTCGATCCCCGAAAGTTCGGTCGATATCCATTGTGTTTTATACAGTATGAAATAAACGACCCCTGATACGATCGCTCCTACTGTAATATGTTGTACGTGGTTCATTGATAAGGTTTGTATAGTCTATCTATTACGTACCCTAATACTGTGTAGATCACACCGCTGACTAGTATTGCTAAGGTGCTCACCCCGATCCAACTCATGTCTGCAGGATTGACATCCATAAACAAACTAGCCGGAACCAGTATTCTACCTAACATTGAATGCATCTCGAAGTAGAGGTAGCCCATGAAATCTAACACAGCAATCAATGTAAAATATATGAAAAACATTGCTGTGGCTCCACCCCTGCTTGCCAAATGCCTCCTTATTGCATCTTCTACCATTTTTTCACCTTCAGTCTAATTTTAAGATTGTGTGTGCTACAATGTCTCCCGCTAGTAATAATGGGATACTCCATAACACATTTTTTAATGTCAGCATCTCGCCGCCCTGGAATAATTGTAATAGGCCTAATGCGACAACAGCCAGCACTGCCAGATGTACATAATAAATTGGTTCATCAATCTCAGGTTTTAACCATTTTTTTCCAAAAGCCATTAGTAACCACACCTCCCGTTAATACAAACTTGCCCTTCATAACAGAAGGCATTGCTTACACAAGTTTTTACACAATACGTCTTGCCTGTTTTGCTAAACCTAGCAACATTATCGATATCGCAGACATTAGCATCAGTACCGCAATCATTGTCATTAAAACATTCTGTAAGTGAATAGTAAGCGTATTGGAATTTCTGCGTCTTATCTTGTCCGCCAAGGGTTGTAAACTTAAATTCTATCGAAACTGTATTAATCTGGGCGTCTTTGCCGACCATATTAATCGGTTCTGAAGAGTAGATATATTTTTGGTTTGGTTGGAATAGAGGCAGTTTTGGATCTAATTGGTATTGAATCGCGTCATTCTTGCTTACTGTTATAAGATTAAGCCTAGACGCCTCTGAAAATGGGTTTTCTACGCCAGCCCTTAATATCAATGAGTCTGGGTCTTCATTTTGGGTAAACGGTTCAGTAGATAGTAAATAGTAAGACTTAATGTCGATCTGATCTGTCTTAAATAGGGATTGTGTTTCGATCGCTGGTACCTCTAGCGTATCGGAACTGTCTTCTCTAACCGCCTCAAATATAGTATTTGTCTGGGATAATAAGTATATCAGGCCTATAGATACTCCGATGATCAAAAACGGTACGATGCTTGTTTTTCTTTTTACCATAGTGCTTGGAAGATCGGTATATAGTATTGTTGTAGTGTTACGATTAGAGATATTGCGATAGCTATGTTAAGCATCCAGTATTCATTCGGGACATCGTCCCAGACATAAGTTGCAAGGTTCACTTCTTTATCTTTGGGTTCTTTATTGAAGGAGCCGACTATTAGATAGATAATCAAATGTATCCATGCTAAAGCCCCGATTAGTTGAATAAATGTGTTTGTAGGTTGGTTTATGTATATGCCGATCGCTAGTGCTGCATTTACAATCAATCCACCTAATCTGTATTTGGCATTCATTGCTGAGCCAGAAGGCAGTAGCCCGAATTTGAACTTGATTGATTTAGGGAAATGTCCTAATTCGTGTAGAAGTACAACTATAAAGAACGCGATGTATACTTGAATTATTGTTTCGATTCCCACATTTCCCTCGGGGGAAGCATCGTTGAGGGTGGGGGATTACAGTAATTCTACTCTTTTTTTTAGCCAAACTCTGGCAGGGATTTTGCTTTCTACAAAGGCCTCGTCAATCTTCTTGGCTGTTGAGAGCTTATTTTTACTTCTGGCCCTCTTTCTTTTGACTGTCTTCCTTTTTATTGGCTTTGGTTTTGTTGCCTTTTTGTTTTTGATTTTGATAACCTTTGTACCTTTGATGTTACCAAATTCGTCGAATCCTAATTGGAAAGTTCCTACGGTTTTGTACTTGATTACTTTCTTTCCTACTTTCCGCCTCTTCCGTTTGTATCCTTTAACCTTATACTTCCTTCCATTGATTTTCCTTATGTGAGGTTTAACTACGGTTGGAACCGCTTTCTTTTTTTTGTCTACCATTGGCAAGTACCATCCTGAGCGCAACACGTCAAAGGTGGGTCGCTCTCCATGTTTGCTAGATTAATTGTACCATCATATCCAATTGGAGGGTTAAGTATGCATTCGTTGTCTCTTTCGCTAGGTAATGCATCTGAACAGTATAGGCCTTCTTTCTCAGTACCTGTATAATCGGCATAGCCAGTATTAGCTCCGCCGCACTCGTTTGTTTCTTCAGTGGTATCTTCAACTTTTTCTTCGGCTTCTTCTTCATCGTCTAAATTTACATCATCATCGTAAGATGTAGTATTCGATAGATAAGTTGGCCCAGCCCCGGTTGTAGTGTTTGTATCTGGTGTATCTGAGTTCATTAAGTAAACGAACCCTACTACTACCAATATTAGGATTATAAGCCCTTTACCCATTTGTAGACCCCACATAACATGTTTCATTTACAGAACATTGTATCCCGTTTATCCTGAAATATTTCTGACACTCCGCATCAGAATCGCAACCGAAAATACCAAAGATCTTACCATAATCCTTTCCATCCTCGGTCTCTGTGTATTTCAATTTGTTACTGATTGCATCAGACATTGTTTCTTGAAGGGTGTCTAAAGCCCAGGCTTTCCCGTTGTGGTAGACGTTCGGGAAGAGAATTGCTATTGCAATTATCCCAAAGACAATATATATTACGAATCTTGTGAATGACATTATTCTACTATCTTTACCCCTGGCAATTTTATTGGTTTGGTGTCTTTTTTCGATCGGATGACTACAAAGCCTAACTCCTCTAATTCTTGCTGCACTGTCTTCTCGTCGTCTGGGTCAAACCAATGCGTGATCATTTTCTCTAATTCCTTCCTGGACATTTTCTCTAATACCTTGGTCTTAGGTGTCTTAATTATTGCAAATATAATACCATCCCTAAATATTAGCTCGGCTTGTTGATTCTTGGAGGTAATTAAAGCAATTATATCGTCCGGGCTTGGTGGTGAGTTTTTATATTTAGAAGGATGAGTGTGATAAAGCGCTTCGAAGTCGCTATCATATAGATCTACACCATACATCTGCCCTGGAATCACTTCAATCTCTTCTATTTGCCCTTTTTTGTTGAAATCTATATGCCCCCCATATTCTTTTTTATAGATGCGTGGGTTAGAAAGGTGATTGAAAATCCTTCTCTCGTCTTTCCTTATAGTAGGTACTGGATTTTTTGGTTTGGTTTTACGACGATGCCGAGTAACGACTACCTTTTTCCCGGTCTTTGTTCTCCTCAAGTGTCTTCTAACCGTCGCCATTATATGAAGCCTACCAATCTCAAAAATATAATAAACGCTACTATCACAAAAAATAATGCGCCGTCTTTAGCTGACTGATAATCCTCGTTAGAACAATCGGATTCCCCAGCCAAACATTCGAAATAATTGTCAATAGTTAATTCTGCGAATGCACTGGGAAGTACCGCTAATACAATTCCCAGGATAAGGATATATTTAAAACTTTCTTTCATTTTTTCTTCTTTTTAACTTCTGAATAGTATATGGACCCTAATGCGATTATTCCTAATGATACCAAAAGGAAAACAGGGAACCAAGTCTGATTCCAATTACATTGAATGTTATCATCAAAGACGCAGGTGATTAAAGTGTCGTAATTAACTTTGCAGTCTTCCCAACAAGAGCTTGGGTTTTCTCCTTCTTCGCACACATCATTACCACAAAATCCAGCCAAGTCTGTAGTTAGGAACGGTAGTTCTTGTATTTCGAAGGCGGTTGATGAGCTGCCTCCGCCGCCTCCGCCGCCTCCGCCGCCACCATCTTCTGCTACAACGTTTATTGCGGCTGCGGAAGGAAGTAATAAGTAAGATTGGGAACCAGTTAAAGCCGTTCTCATTGATACAATTGCCCATTCGCCAACAATATTAGGCGCAAATGTGTACTCCCATTGATTGGTAGTATTTGAGTATGTCATAGGCACGGATGAAAATAATTGATTGAAAGGTGACCTAAAAGATATATTTACACCATTGAGTGTGGTTTGGTTGTTCACTGTCACGCCGATAGTAACAAAATTATCTACTGTCCCTGAGGTTGGGTAAGATAGATCATAAATCCTAAAGTGGTCTGTCTTTGTCGTGACGTCTGAATTAATGGTGAAATCCGTGGCTCTCGCCAGGCATTTGATGTTATCCCCTGTCACTCCAGCCCCGAAATTAATGATATATGTTTGTGTCGCAGAATATGATTGTAAGACAGTATCACTAGAATCCGTGAACTGATATTCTATAAACGTGGAATCTCCGTCAGGGTCTGTCACGTTAATAGCTTGGCAGGTAAATGTATTATAATTCGCGGATCTAACCACAGACAAGTTTACTGCCCCGATCGTTGGTTTACGATTAAATTGCCATTCGTGAGGTTCTATTGGGGAAGAAAAATTTAGTCCGTCATATATTTGGAGATAGAAAGTATTATTGGCCCCATACCCAGACGGAGTAAAAGAACAATTTGTGGTAGAGGTATTGTCTTCTACCTCGCAGATCGTTGTATCTACACAGCCGGATGCAGTAATGTTACTAGAATTGCAGAGATAATGCCTATACGGGCCCCCTAGTGGAAGCTGCGGGTCGTTCCAAGACCAAGTGAATAAAATAGAATTTCCTTCACTAACTGTACCATTATCGCTAATAAGGATATTGGTAGGGTTACCAGTATTTATTATTGCCAGTGTTGAATTTGTTGGGGTGCTATTTATAGTTCCATCATAAACCTTTGCCTGGCACCTCCATTCATCTCCTGTATTAAGATAAGTTTGATTTAGTGTTTGGCTAGTATTGCCCGTTAATGTCCCATTAAGGAACCATTTGTAGTACACTGCCGCCTCTGCATCTCCATCTATATCATAATATGTGTATGTGCAGTTTATGTCTGTATCCCCGACTGGCGAGAATGGTTGGATAAATACTGACTGTGCACGCGGTCTAGTGTTTTCGATCGTGGCTGTAGCGTTTAAGATAGTCGAGTTAAATTCTCCATCGTTTGTATAGGCTTTACAGATTATATTGTCGCCCTTTTGGCATCCAGATACAAACTCGCAATCCATGTCATTATCTGTTGAGAAATTTTGTAGGACAGTAGTGTTATCCGAATCGTAGAAAGCATAATAATTAGTTAATACGTCACCATCTACGTCCGCCCTGCCATTAATGGAACAAGTAAGAGTGTTGGCTTTCTTTGCTGGGTTTGGCACTAATGAAACTGAAGTAATAGTTGGTGCTGAATTTCCGACCGAAGTGGAATAATTAGCCCAATCTGTGCTATTTACATATCCATCGAATCCTAGTACGCTACATTTTATCGTTTCGTTTGATGTAAAAAATCCAGGGCTTAAAGTAGGGAAAGAGCCTGTATAATTTTCTGACTCAACTAATACATCATCAACATACCAATTGACCCAAGTCGTATTCTGGGCATCCCCATCAGGGTCAGAAAAGGACCAATTACATGTAAGCGTTGATTCTGTATCTGGCGGGTCTGGTGTAATCAATACGTTAGTCACGGACGGCCGCTGTGTGACATAAGTAGTAGTAGAATTGAACCATTCAGTATATGACCCACCTAATTGTCCCCTGACATTACAGGTCCAGTTTTCCCCAGAAGTGGTTAAGGAGGAGGATACCGTAACCTGATCGTCGTAGGATGTATTCTGAACCCCCTCAATGAACCATTCTATCTCTGGTGTGTAGGACACGTTCATTGTATAAACGCATTCTAGGCTATCTAATGGGCTCACAATAGCTTTCGCGACTGGGAATGGAGATTTCCATAATATTGCCCCCTCAGTATTGAAGAAGCCTGACCCTACAGTCCAAGAATCGATTGTTCTCCAAGTTGACCCATTATGACATTTCAGAGTAGTTGAAATGCCTCCTACTACTTGTTGGATTTGCAAGGGGTCTTGGGTAAGGCAATCACCGAAAAGATAGGTTTCTTCGTTGCCAAGCTCTGAATTGTATCTTATTGATGCGTTGGTTCCGTTTATTGAGTAGTTTGCCTCTTTGTATGCTGGAAGAATACCATATGCTATATAATTTATATAATCTGTTTGGTAAGTCGAGTTCACTGTGATAATCTCTGCGTTGATGCCCACTGAATCTAAGTCGTCTGGAAGGGATTCAACACAAGATTGAGTCAAATAGGAGAAATTGCCGTCCCAACCAACACCGCACAAGAGGTCCGTATCGGTAGATACTCCTTGACAGAATTGAGTTCCAGATGAACAGGTTGACCAATTATTACACACTGGCTCTTCACAGAGTCCAAGATCGTATTGCCATTTGAGCATTGGAATCGAACCACCATAATACCATACATCTGTAAAGTCATACGTCTGGTAGGTTGATTGCTCGAGCATCTGTGTGTATGTTTTATTTATTCCTGCGCTAGGCGTGGTGCCTTCCTGTTGGTAATAATCTTGAGTCCAGTAATTGTAGGTATCATTTGCGCCACCACCACCCCCAGCATATCCAGACATCACAAAATCATTAGAAGTTCCCCAATGAAAAGTCCTAGAGAAAATATCTGTGGATTGTAAGTTATTGGTGAATCCTCCGCCTGATAAGAAATTTGATTGAACATTAGATGACACATAAGTATCTATCACTTTATTTGAATTTGCTGTTACGCCTATCGCACCACCAGTTTGTGAGGCGCCCCTCACGCATAAAGTACACCTACTTGTTGAATCCCCTATAAATGCAGATTGGTTAATCAAGACATTTGACCCCAATCCAACAATGCCCCCTACACGATATGTTTTGAATTGCGAGGTGTCTCCGTCTATCAATACATTTTTTAGGTGCACCCTCTCTATTACTGCGGGGTTTGTGCTATTTGCTGCTACGTTACCAACAACACCACCCACGTATCCAGTTCCTGTATTTTCTATCTCTGAATCGGTTATAATTATATCGTGTATGTAAGTCGAAGCGCTCATAATGCCCGTTACTAACCCTTGGTATGCTGAAGACCAAGAATCGTCTATATTTGTTGGTAAACATGATTGATCGAAGTCTGTAATAGTAAAATTGAATACTTCAGCGCCCACCCAAAGATGGAGGAACATTTGATTACATTCGTCTATGTCTGACCCAGTGGTTGTGTCTAGGTCTGAAATAGTATACCCTTGCCCGTCCAATTCTCCAGCGAACCCCTCGTAATAATTTGTTCGAGCATCCTCCCCATGGTCGCTACCTAAAGGTATCCAATTTGAAAACCCAGTACAATTTATGTCGTTATTGAATGCTAAGTGTAGTCTATTTGAGGTCGAATTGAAATTAGTAAATTCCCTTGTTTGGTTGAAATCGCCACAATCATAAAGTAAGTAAGGGTTGTTCTCTGTGCCGTTTCCGTCCCAACCAATCGTTATGTTTGTTGAATTTACTTCCGCAGATTCAACCCCTCCTAATATCGCAGTGCACCCAAACTTCCATATTTCATCCTTTGTTGTTTGCGGCGCACTTGGTCCTGGGATTTCTACCTGAAATCCAGACTGTTGGGTTCCTGGGAATTGGGCCCTGAAATAAACGTCGGGGTCTCGATACCAAGTATAATTTATGGCCTCTATTGCAGGGGATTCGCGCCATGTTAGATTTGATTCGTAAAATGCATTGGTAGGTTGCCCTGAAGAACCACACGATACATACCTGAATGCTACGGTTCCATTTATTCTACAACTAATAGGAACGGGGTCTGTCCTAATCTTTGTATTTTTTGCACTACACCCTTCTGAATGGATTAATTGGTATTGTTCTGAGACGTTTTTACATCTTAGTTCTAATGCTGCTCCGCCATTGGACTCATTAAATTTGTAGGTAATATTCATCTCATTATATGATGCATTCAATGGGAATGATTGATTCCAATCGATAAGGTTATTCGCTCCGTCAGATGCAGTTGAGGTGTCCCAATCTCCATCGTAGGCATTTGTCGGATTAGTCCAAGCTGGGTCCAACACGAAATTAGAAACCATATTCAATGGTTCAGTAGTAAACGTTGCCGTTATGTTCGGCGTGCAATAAAGAGTGACCTGATCCTCACCAGAAGGAGTAGAATTTGACACGGTAACTGACTGTATCGTAGCAGTGGCTGATGCTAATGTTGCGGTCAGAATTACCATCAATGTCAGTATTATCAGCCTTCGCATTATAGTTACCCGAAAAATTTCTTGCTTATAGTGTCTGCGTTATTCAGTAGTATGACTCCGATAACCAAGTAAGCGAACCAATATATTTCAATGTATTGGTCGAAATAGGTCTTTGACCCTATGAAAATCAAAATATGTGATATCGTTAAGAGAAGGGGCTTGTTCATAAACCCTAGCCCACTGGTCAATCTCAAATAAGGTTTAGGGAAAAAAAGGATAGATGCCCCTACTAGGATAATCAATGGTGAATACTTGGCGTACCCGTTTAAATCCATCCAATATGCTAGCGATAAAAATATTAAAACGCCGGATATCGAACTGATTAAGCCTGAGGTAACGCGCTCTTTGTCCATTCACGATACCCCTTATCCTAGTCCTACGATCGATTGCATAGCTGATACTTCTCTAGAAAAGACTTCTGGAACGATCTCTGGCAACCAAAACATTGCTATCAGTGCTATCAGTAAAATTACGACAACAGCGAATAGGTCTTGTTTTGATATAAAGAGCCCCATCATCATCTTCTTCACGATACCAACACCGACTAAAGCAGCTATCCCTAATGGTAGAAGGACGAATATTGGACCTAACTTTACGTCCAGATTCAAGCCCTTGCCAAATACTAATCCAAAGGCTTGGAATACTACCAAAGACATAACTGTCGCTATCAATACCGAAGATGTGTCCAGCGGCAATCCTTTAACTTTATCAAAAAATCCCATTTTTTCCTCCTATAGTTCTCGATTGTACATCTTTATAGCTAGTAATGCTGTAATCAATGCAATTATTGTTATGAGGTTTACACCAGCCACTATTTCAAACTCGAAGACTCTGGAAAAGAAATCTCGAGTGACTGGATACGCGTTCAATAAAAGCGCAGGCATAGCTACAAAGAAGAAAAACTCCCTTGCCATCTTCCAAGTTACCCTATCCATTTTATTTCCTCTTTCTTCTTTTTTTCTGGAATAATCCTTTGTCTGGGCCTTTCTCGAAAAACCAGTATATCATAAACACGATCAGAGCCACAATTCCAGCGTATGCAATCTTCTCTTCCGTCGAGTATAAATCTGTTTCGGTGATGGTTATAGGTGGGATTGGTGCTGCCGTGTTGTTTGTGGTTTGGTTTGTCTCTCCTGCCTCCCTTACTGCGTCTGGGAGATAGCTTGGAGTATCTGCCCCTATATCATCTGCATCATCCTCTGAAGAGGTATCAACCGAGTCTTCCCCTATTGGTCCTTGTACTTCTTCCTCTACGCAAGTGATATAAAATTCCCTGTAATTAGAGAATGTTATAGTTGAACCTGTCCGGAGAACAAAATTATCCATCCTATTGCACCACATATACGAGTCATCGACTATCAAAATCTGGGTCCTGTCTAAAGAGAAATACGAAGTCCCATTGACATACGCGTCAACTCTGGCTAGGAATTGTTGACACGAATAATCGCCTGGACTTATTATATCAAATCTCCCAAGACTGCTCTCTGTTTTGTAGGCTTGAAACTCTTCAATAATGGTGGTTTGCATGGCGAACGGATCTATCTGGTCAACTGTCCCGTTGATTCCTTCAATAGATTCACGGAAAGCTTCGATCGAAGATAGTTCATTGTTCTCACAAGTGGTTACTAATGAGCCAATGAAATAATTCTTGCCTGCGAATATCACAAGCAAGGCTATCCCCAAGATGACCCAAATTTGATGTTTATCGTTCGCCATCTTTTATTCACCCTAGTAGTTTCTTTCGATCTAGTCCAAAGATCCCTATAACCACTAAAATTATTGCCATTAGTGTTACTAAGATCCGGCGTTCATCGATCCATTGTTTGACGTTTATATCCGAGAACGATAATTTCTCGCATACTCCGAGGTTGCACGTTTGTCCAGCAGCGCATTCTGGTGAACAAGTGACGTCTGCTGCATCCATACAAAGGTTGTCATGGCATACGATTTTACCGAAGAAGTATCCTTTACAATCACTATCTAGATTGCAGGACCTTTCTGGCATATCGACTATGACATCATCCTCGTCTTCATCTTCATCTTCGTCGGTGGTCTCGGTATCATTTTCATCTTCAGTTGCTTCAACTACAGTTACTGAGCTTCTGAAGCCGTCGGTTGATCCACTACCGCCAGAACAAGTGCTATCTGTGCAGCACCTCTCGAATACAGTACAATAAATGTATGGTTCTTCTGCGTCCGGAGTCGTGAATGTTAAAGTATGCGTCTCAGTTTCCCTTGACCCTAAAGTTACCCTTCCTGTTTGCGAATATGTTTCATCAAAACAGTTTTCGTAGCTTTCGTTTTGTTCATCTACGAGCGAAAAGGATTGTGTATCTACGTTTTTTAACCAATCCCATACACTAGACGTTCCGCCATCTAAGATTGAACATTGAAGCCACATGGTGCCTATTGATGATTCTGTGTTTTCCACCCTTACGTCTACCCAGTAAGGTTCGCCTATTACTGCCTCTGGAGCTGTATTAGATAATGAAATCTCAAAGTTGCTTTGATCATTATCATCAGACGGCCTGGCAGCTCTATCTACAGATGCTACTCCTAGTACAAGGATAAATAAGAATATGCCTAGCGCTAGAGGTAACAAGCTGACTTTATTTTTGTTCCTAGCCATTTTTTCCTCCTATAAATTTTATCTTCTACTAAATATTAACTTAAAGAGTAATATGCCTCCTATGATAACTGCCCAAGTTGGAACTTGTCCAGGTAATGGGCTTTGTCCACCGAATAGTAGCCCTATAGTTTTTACTACAAATGACGAACCTAACAACAATATAGGTATCCCAATTGCTACCAATGCACCAAACACAAGGACCATGGTGGGCGTGAAAAATGGATCAACCCCGTAATTGCGATTTTGTTTTTTCATATTAATCCCTCCAAACGAAAATTAAACCAACGATCAGTAGTAGCCAGAGCCAAATGTTCATTGCTTTTAGTATGGTGAAAACTGCTGCCAACCCTGGTCCAACTATCAGTAAAAATGTGAAAGCGGCAACAAATAGTGGCCAAAATGTTACAAACGCAGCTACCCTTGCATTGAGGAGGGAGGCCCTTCCTCCTACCGAGCCCCTTCTCTGCCGTTCTAACGTGAGTTTCTGGTCTATCCGTTTCAATTCTTCTGCTATTGGATCGACCGCCATTTTATAGTATCTTTTTTAGTATTATGTCTGTGATGTACCCTACTGCTGCACCTATAAGCGCAAATGAAATGTAGAGTTTTTGTTTGGCTACTTCTACTGGCGCGCTCCTAGAAAAGATATCAATAATGCCTTTCCCGCTATTAGCTAGGTCTGATAGGTCTGCGACCCCATTATTGATAGCGTACCCTGCAGCGATCGCTCCAACTACTGCACCGACCAGTATACCGACCTTGTGCCTTTTTAATTGGATTTTTAGTACTCTCATATATTTTCCCATTTTATTGCCCTCCGTATTGGCGTGGCCTTTTCGGCGCATAAAGATATATTAATATCAGTACAGCGAGGATTCCTCCACCGTATAAGACATAGATAACTTTCTTGTCGTCCTCTTCCCAGCCAAACAACCTAGCTACCCATCTCTTAACAGTACCGCCGACTGTTCGGTCATCAAACACACATACCCCAAATTGTTCTATATCTTTGTCTGAATATGAAGTCTGCTCTCCAGGGATGAACCAATTGAACCATTCGCTTGCCCCGGTGGCTCGATCAAACACAGATTCCTTGAGGTATTCGAAGATTACCGCCTCTAACTCATATTTTTCGTCGTCCGAATCTACTGCAAGCAAACATTCGCCGTTGTCTTGACATTGTGTGTCGTCACGGCAGATTGCGTTATCTTGGTTCAAAAGGAAAAACTCGCGTTCTATTTCTGTTTTAGTTAGTGGAGTTTCTAGGGTGTCCCCTAAATTGCTTAGCTCCAGTGGCGTCTTCTTCTTAACGCAGCTATCTGATTTTCCTGGCTCTGCAAAACAATAATAATTCTCTTTATCGAACTCGTATTCATAAAACGAGAATGGGTCATTATCGCAATCGTCTTGAGCTCCAGCAATTGAGTTTTCGCCGACACATTTCTGTTTCTCTTCGATAAAAAATACGTCCGCTTTTACCACACCATTGTATTTCTTACAACATACGTCTCCTTTTGGTGGAATATTTTCACAAGTAAATTCTGTCTCTGATATTGCCTTGCAGAATAACCCTTTGGCTATACATTGGTCCGGTTTGCATGGGTTTTTAACTTCGCAAGGTGGGCAATTTGGGCCACCACAATCGATTTTGGCTTCCTGTTGATTTAGGAGCCCATCAAAGCAGGTAGGGTCGGCGTCTTTACAAACATTGCCAGTTGACTCATATTTCCCATTCACACACTTATGAGTGGTGATTGTTACGCCGTTTTCGCATTTGAAGGGTAGATCTTCTGTACAATCCAAAGCGAACGCTGATTTACATTTACCATCGTTCGGATCACAAGCAGTGTCTATTGGACAAACTACTCCTTGACATAGCTGACAAGAACCTGCGCAGGAGGTTTTCTTTACTACAGCGGCCCCGAATTTAGGGCAACTTTGTCCTATTAAGTTCGATTTTGTTACTTCTTCGAGTTCACAATAAGGTCTGACAAATGCCCCAGAACAACAGACTACATTTTTAGCTGGTTCAAACTCTCTAGTATCATTGACATAAAATTCCCAAGTTTCGAGATTCAAATATGTATGTGGTGCTTCTGGTTCGTAGCATTTATCGGCGACAACTCCTGTCAAAAAATATTTGCCATCTTTTGCAAAATTTGGGCTATCGTCGGTTAGGACCGTTGTTTCCACTGGAACCCTAATGTACGCTGTGACAGATACCTTACAAGCGCCGCCCTTTAATCCTCCAGTAACTATACAGTCTCCGTCAGGAGCTGGAGGTGTGAATAATACTGCATGGGATGCTATAAATCCTTGCTTATATTCTCCTTCTTGACAAGAACCGATCAACCGAACTGTATCTAATGTGTCTGGTTGTTTGGTTGTAGCCCTTCTTTGATTGTATCCTTTTGTTATAGCTTCCTCACTGTATAAAGCGATTTCTACAACACCAATATTAAACCAGGGAGCCGAATCGATTAGGTTCTTATGTGATGGGCTCAGTTCTTTTTGATCTAGATTAGGTTTTGTGAAATCTAAAGTTTTGATAAACTCACTACCGAAATCTGCTGCGCCACCCCAAAATACTTCCCACCAATTCTCATTGATGGTCACATCTATTACTTCTTGGCCGCCTGGGATCGCTCGAAATTCTGCGAGCTTTGCATTCATATCTATTGGGTCAGCGCCAAAGTTAGAGATGACCATTGTTACTTTTAACAAATCGCCAGGTTTAACTTCGCCAGCATTTGAAGTACTCGGGTCCATAGTTATTTCTCTAGGGAGTGGTTTGTCTATACCTAGATTTGAAATAAGGAAATACTCTTGATCGTTCCCAAACCTTTCCACCACTTTAGAAACGGTCATCGATTCGATTTTTGGTTTGAAATATTTTGATTGTGCTACTGGTTGGCCGTAGGCGCACTCCGTGTCCGGTGAAGTATAATACCCTTCAGTTTCGCATGTTGTTGCTTCTGCTTGTCTACCTAATAGGTCATCGACAAATGTGGTGGCTTGTCTGGCTCTTATCAACTCAACAATGTTTTTTCCGTCCTGGCAACTGATACAATTGAACAAGTCGTCCTCGAATGGGTCTGGCTCTGGGTCTGGTTCAGGTTGTGTTACGCATCGTCCGTCTTCACAATTACCGTTTACATCCCCGCAGTTTTGTAAGTATTGATAAGGTTCCCCGCAGGTATTATATTGGACTATCCAATTATTTGAATTGCACCTTCTGTCCCCGTCTGGGTCACAAGTGTTTGAATCATCGCAGACGCCCCTACTTGGGTCACAAGTATAGCTACCTAGGCTGCTGCACCTTGTTTTTTTGGACAGGACCTCGTTGTTGCTATCGCAATATGGTTGGACCAATACATCCCCATCGCACTGATCGGTATGGGTTGTTACTGTCCCTCCATCGAAAGAGTATCTTACTGTCCCAGCTTTAAATTCATTAGTGGTTGGGTCGTCGTCTGTACAGGATGAAACCCCTACTGCAGTACATTCATACACAACGAACCTATAATACCATCCTGGAGTGGTTGAGGCGCATAATGTTTTTCCTTGTTCTATGTCTAATAACGCAACCTCTTCATCCCAAGGGGGTGCTGTTTTTGTCTTATCGTATTCTATTACGTGGATTGATACTCCTGGGACATCGTTATTAGTAATACAATGTTGACTAGAAGTAGCAGTGATTGAGGTTTCATAATCTGCGCCTACACTACAGGTAGCCCCTCCAACTTGCCATTCTCTACCTAAAACCAACGCAGCCCTTGTTTGGTCTGATACTGCTGCTTCAATTTTATCTGAATCATATTTAGCAGAATAGTCCCTCATTTCGCTAATATCGACGGCCCTTTGAGCTCCGTCTTTCTGGGTTATTGGTAAAATCGGGTCTAGCGCCATGACGCTCGCTACCATTATTAAAAGCATTAGTATCGCTATTGTTGGCTTCATTTTTTGCCCCCCATAACAAGGTGCACTAGGAATATCACGGCCGCTTGTTCTATCGCTGTTGTTATGTATGGGACTGGATCAAACGCCCAATCGCCCATTGCGATGACTATCAAATTATATATTGCAGGGATCGCTGCACCCACTAAAAGGATGGTGGTCGGGTTTACTTTCTTAGGTATCTTGAAGAATATGCCTCCGGCTATGACGAACCCAACACCGATATAGAGCAACATAGAATCTACCCCTATCTTAGGAGTTAATAACAGCCATTGTAATCCTAGATAGATCACAGCTCCAATCAACGTGTTTTTTTCGAATTTGCTCAGCATCTTTATCCTCCTATTGGTCAAATAATTTTCTTATGAGATCCATGAAAGACCACATCCTTTTCTTTGTTGGTTGTTCTTGAATCACTAATTTTTGACAGTCATTCCCTTTTCCGTTTGGTGTGCATCTTTTTTCGCCTTCACAAATAGTGTATGTAAATGGTGAATCTGATTTAGGGTCTATGCATGTCGCGATCGTTGTCGCATCGCCCATACAAACAGATTGCCCTTCTTGTAAGATTATTCCATTATAATTACAAACCCTTTCCTTACAATCATTGTGTGATTCTCCTTTTATCTCTGTGCCTTGGCAATCTTTTTTCTTGCCGCCCACACACCACTCATCTCCAGAGTATCGCCATTCCCCATCTACCTTCCCGCAGCTTTCTTTACCAGCAGATACGCATTCTCCGTCCACACATTCCTGGTCGTCCAAACAATAATGTGTTTTTGATTGTACTGTATTCTGTGAACAATAATATTCCATCAAGATTTCTGGGCTCAAGCATCTATCCTCTCCTTCCTCACTCCCGGATTTAGCTTTGCCATAATGTGAATAATCCACCCCTGAGTCTGTCTCTTTACAGAGATTTTTAGTGTCCTCACAACCTTCTACAGAGGTATCTATCCAATTTGCTACAATCTCCTCATCCTTGCAAGCGGCAGGTTCACAAACTCTACCCCTTACCATTTCCATATTAGAGTTACATCGGAGGTTTTGGAACTCTCCACACTGACAATCTTCAGGTGAACAATAATGTACGTCTGCTAGATATGTTCTTCCAGGTTCTAGTTTCAAACATCCCTGTTCCCCAATATTTATCCTTGCTTCTGTGGTAAATCTTATGTTGTTTGAAATATCGAAGATGTATACCGTCACTGGAAATTCTTGTTCATTGACATAACAGACCTCGTCTTCAGGGTATTCTAGCCGTATTGCCTGGGAAATATCCGGTTCCTCACTGCATCTCACGTTTTGTATTATTTGGGGGAAAGGACTCGTTACCAAGGTTCTTCTTTGATTTATTGCCCCGTTAGTCAACAGGTTCAAAAAATCTAAGTCTGCATTTTCTTTAATTTCGGTGTCGATTATCTCGTCGACCGAGTAGATCCCTTTAGGCAAAGCATTGTTGTTTGACAAATCTTCGAGAGGGATTATGGTTAATGGCCGGATTTTTTCGACCGCTGCCGCTGTTCCTGCGATCATTAACACCATTATTATAGGGATTATGTATCTCATTTTCCGAAGTATTGCATTATTTGGTATACTAGCCCTGCCAAGAGCCCGAATGACACTGCCATTATTGCCTCGTCCTGCATTATAAATGGTGCGGTTGAGACCTTTGTTAATGTTAAAACGATCGAATAAGCTGCATATGCTACTGCTCCTGTGCCGATCGTGCCTATTAAATTTTCTACTCCTAACTTTGGTTTCATTAAATAAGCCACGCCTACCATAGACGCGAAGCCTATCAGGATTGACAATAAATCTGGTGTCCCGCCTTCTAGATACCCAATGAGCGCTATGTTTACTGCGAACGCCCAGGCTATCGGTTTAGATGGCCAGGTGACCAGTGCTTCCTTCAATGATAAATTTTTTATTGCCATTTTGATAATAAAATGGACCCCTGGACGGGGCCACATCAATATTGATTTGACCGAGTTAGCCGGAGAGGCCAAATCTTTTTTCCGAGAGATTCTATTTCTTTATGAACCTCTCAATAGCCCATTGTACGGCAAAGGCGGATATTCCGGCTGAGATGGTCGTTCCGATCGTTAAGACTTCCTTAATAATATCTTTATCAAGGAACTCCAGACCAGTTGTGCCTAGGAAACCAGCCACGATAGGGGTTAATACAACGACTCCTGTTCCCAGGAGTAACGTTAGCCCCATCTCTTTTGGTGTGACCTTTCCCATCCTATCTCTTCCTCATGTACCCTTTTACTTTAACTCTCTTTCGGCCAACTTTCTTGGTGTAGCCTTTTACTCGTACTTTTCCAGCTTTTCTCTTCTTTCTTGCCATTTTTTGTTCCTCCTTTATCTTCTCCTTATTCGGATTGGGTAGATCTGTAGATCCAACAACCAATCTCGGGGAGTATTACTACTGCTAACAAATATGATACAAAGTATACCGTACCTAAGTGCAACCATTGATTCTCTGGCGGGACGTATTTAGCGACTAATTCTGTTGTCTGTGGCATCAATAATATCGCTCCGATGAATCCAACAAAAGATATCACATAAAACCATAGACTACTATTATACCGCACGATCGCCCTGCTTTGAAATATGCTATCCAACATCTTAAAATCCTCCAACCAGCGCCTGTATTGCGTCTGCTGGGTTTATTGTAGAGAGGTCAGCTTGGTTCTTGATTATGAATATGGCCACTACTATCAGGATCAACACCAAGATATCCAACCACATTCTTTCGTCGTTCATTCTAATCTTTCCTCAATAAATTGAATTGTTTTCTGAGTTTTCTAACAGCTTTTCGGGATTGTTGTTCGGCCCTCTTCTTTGCTTCAGCTTCGGCCCGTCTTTGCAATTCTGCTTGGATCTCTCTTATTTCCGTTTCTTGATCGAAAGCTTCTTGATCAAAGTTTTTTGTTGCTCTGTCGAATTGACCCCTTAATCTTTCCACTTCTCCTCTCTTCTGCTGTTCTGCAGTTCTTTGATCGACTGCTTGTTTCTCTTCTGGTGAGAGGGGTGGGGGCGGAACCACTTGCTTTTCTACGCTTTCTGCAGCTGTCTGAAAAATGTCTGGGTCGTCCCTTAATTCTCTCTTTTCTTTTGTAGTAAGTTTGTTCCTCTTTTCCCCTAACTCTTGCGCTTTTACTTTTGAATCCACAATAGATTCATCCACGTCTTTCAACCGGTCTGCTGCCCGGGTTATTGTTTCTCTCAATACACGGGTGTTTTCTTTATCCAAGTTATTGAACGCAGCACTTTTAGGTGGGAAAAGGGTTGCTAATTTCCTCTTCACTTCCTTAAAAGCAGCCCTATCGTCTTCTTTGATGAACTTGCCTGCATTGATAAAAGACATCCTGTAATCATGGACTAATTTTCCTAATTTCTTTTCATTCGCAAGCTTGGCCCTTGCCTTCCCTTTTGGTTGTTCATAATCCCCTAGGAATTTTTCCAGTTGCCTTTGTCGTGCTTTGTGGATCTTTCCATAAGCCCTCATTTCATTATTTGCTTTCTTCAAGGCATCTTCTTCTGCTTGGTTGTCGACGCCTAGTTTTTTCCAGCGCTTACGATCGGCCTTTGAGGTCTCTTTTCTTTTCTCCTCTTTAGCCTCTTCACCTTCCTCTTTATCTCTTACTGCGGCTTTGACTTCTAGGGTCAATAGATCTCCGAACTTGGATGCTTTCTTGGCCGCTTTGTCCCTTTCTTCTATCTCTTCTTCGCCGCTGATAACGTCTGGAACCTTATTCTTTGATTTGAATTTCTCTACTAACTTTTCTGGGTTTTGAAGTTTTTCGTTGGCCTTAGCTATCTCTTTTTTGACTTTCTTCTCTTTTTTCAGTGATTCTTCCTTATCTGCCTTGACTTCTTCAGGGGTAAGTTTTCTTGGTACAACTATCTCGTTCTTTTCCCAATCTAATTTGAGCATCCTATTTGCTGCAAGGTTTACAAGGCCCTTATTGATTCGCTTCTCGGTTTCCCTACGGGACTCTGTCATAATTTTATTTTGTCCAAATTTTTTAAGTCCTTGATCAATAAAATTAGCCAACCCTTCTGGTGATTCGAGTTGGGCCTCTAACTCTTTCTTATTTTCTTCTAGTGTTTTAGCAGCCTTCTTCTTCGACATTGGCTTTGCTGAATAATTCCTTCTTCTCTTGATCCTCCTGTTATGAGACCTAACTTTAATTCTCTTCCCGTTAGCTTTCCTTTTATGAGCACGAACTCTAATCATGGTGTCACCCCAGTGGTTAATCCTAATCCAAATTGATTTAGTGATGCTAGGTTCTGTAACCTACATGCTTGAGCATAATTGTAGCTTTTTGTCTCGCAAATCTCTACTTTGTTCTCGTTTTTAGGGAACGTTTCTACGTGATAATAATTGCACTTCTCGTTTATGTATTCTCCAGAAGTTGATTCTATGTATACCCATCCTTTCTCTGGAAGGAACACTGCCGTCCAAGCATGTAATCCGCTCGCTTGTCGGTCCATTTGAGCCCCTCTTCCGAATGCTTCTTGAGTTTCATCAACTGCAGTAAGTGGAGTATACTTGACTCCTTCAACTATCCCTAATGATTGTATGAATGATTGTAATCCGCAGGTTGGTCTTTCGATGAAACAACCACCTACCGTCGTTGAAGCTATACCCATCTTTCGCATGATCGCCACGTTTACCATTGTCATTGTATCACACTGTGCGGTTCCTTTGTTTAAGATCTGTGCAGCTACGCCTTCTTTACAAGCGGCTGAAGATTCGCTAACATACTCTAATTCTCGGTATACGAACCTGGCTGTTTTTAACATTGCCTCTTCGGCAGATGTAGATTCTGCCGCTATCTTATTCGCGATCGCTGTGATCAATGGGTCGTCATAATTGTAATATGGAGTATCGACAGTGTACTCATTATATTGGGGTAGTACTGCCCGTGAATTGAACTCATTGGCTTCCTGCCATGGTTGGGTTACGTTAGCGTTTGCGTCAGATTCAGTGATAATGAACCCTACATCTCCTTGGAATGCCCCAGACACACCTAAGAATGCTAATGGTATCAATATTGCCCCCCAAGTTATCTCTTTTTTGTACTTGCCTTTATACCCTTTGAGATATATGAATGCTCCGACTGCATATAGCACAAGCACAGCTACAAAAGTTGTGGCGTCCATTCCTAATACGCCGCCTGCACTTACAAAGTCGAGTAATTCATATGGTGCCATTTATTTTCCATCCAATGCGTTTTGTATGAATATGGTTACGTAGACCACTAAAGCAGTCATTGCTAGTAGGATCAAGGTCTTCCATGCGAAGCCTTCAGTTTCAGGGAGGATCATTTCAAAAATACCTTTGAAATAGTCGTTGTATTGCAGGCCTAGGAAAAGACCTAGAGCCCCAGCTATCATTGTCTGCATTTGACTTCTTACTGGTTTTGGTAATTTCTTTTCGATGAAGTTTGCCATTTTTTCCCTCCTTTATGAATAAAAGGCCGGTAGGTCCCGAAGGACCCGATTATCCGGCACAGGTAACGAAGGCTGAGTATAACCAGCCCTCAACGATGCTTCCCAACATTCGTGATCTTTATTTGAGCCTCCTTCTTCTTCTAACGCCCAGTGATCTCCCTACTGCGGCTACTAGCTCTAGTTCTGCTTCGTAATGTACGTATGTATTGTAGGTGCCGAAGATTGCGATCGCCAACCACATTGCATATAGGTTATTATTGAAAAAATAGTAAAGTGCGCCGACAAACAACCAATTAGCCAGGCTTATGTTGATTGTTTCCTCTAAGATTGCGTCAATTCTGCCTTTCCTCATCTTCGAGAATAGCATTGATGATACTATCAAAATTACTGGAAAGATTAACCAAGGTAGGTATTCATTGATTTCGACCAGATAATTGAAAACTGGTTCCCCGATATAGATGGATACTCCTAGAATAAAAAAGAATAGGACGTAGAAGACCAATGACCTAAGGTACCCTAACAAAGAGAACGCTTCCTTGATTATTCTGATCGGATTGATGCTGAATAGTTGGTTCAGTATTTCCATTATCCTCTCCTCTTTGCGAACTTTTTATTGATGACCTCGATCGGTGTGATGAGGGTTTGATTCTTACCGTACTTTTCTGTGACTTGCTTCTTTTGTTGCTTTGCGAATTTCTGTGCTGTTTCCTTTGATGAATACTCTTTTACATCGTGAATGATTTTGTTCTTGTCCTTGACCTTGTAAGATACATGCCATTTCTTCCTTCTCTTGTGCGGCTTTACTCTTGTCACTTTACCAGACTTGGCTCTCCTCCGATATCCGCCGACATTGATTATGATCGTTGGTGTTGCCATTTATCTGCGCCTCTTCCTCTTTGTCTTTTTCTTCTCTTTGATAGGCTTAAAATTTTCATCTAACAGTGGGGCGCCAGCAATTGCTCTTTGGAAATTTTCTTCTGCAAGTTCTTTTTCTCTCTTTTCCTTGTCTGGGTCAGATATTGTGATTCCTTTTGCAGGCCTAAGTTGATCTATTTTGAATTGTTCAGCCCTGCCTTTCCCCCTGACTTTTCTTGTGGTCACTTTATTTTCATCCACAATCTGTTTTGGGAACTTGCCTAGATTTACTAGGAATTTTGTCCTTTTTGTAGCTTTAGCTGCCTCTTGTTTTGATCGTTTCGCTTCTTCAACTTTCAATGCTTTTTCTCTTTCGGCTTCTTGCCACAGGTCTCTATCTGGGTCTCTTGGTTTTTTTGCCCCTGTTTGTTTGTCTATGAAATCTATTTCGTCTTTGGTTAACTTTGAGTAGATTGGGGATTGTACTCTGCTGCTGCTTGGCCCGGTTATATTGACTGAAGGTAAGGCTCTCTCTTTACTAGGAACTACTTGCTCCGTTCTTTTTTGCCTTTTAACTCCTGGTGTTTTAATGAACGAGAATCTGCCCACTGATGAATCGGTCTCGATCGAAGTAGGCGCGTTGATCTCTTTCTTTTTCTTGCCTTTACCAACCATCTGTGTTGCTATACTTGGCTCGAACTTTCCTTTCATCGCTTTTGGGCTTTTGAATGGAATAAACCCAGCTTTTTCTTCGCCTAATCTTTCTACGTCTTCCGGCGCACGACTTAACTCTTCAAGTTTTTTGGTGATCGCGCTAAGCGCCTTTTGCCCGAAGGCTTTGTCTGCTTCGGCTTTGGTCATTGACCCTCGTCTTGCCCTTTTCAATTCTGCAGGGTCTACTGTTACAGGGACCAGTCCTTCTGGGCCCTCTATACTTATTTCAAGGACGTCTTTTTGTGCGTCGGCTTTTATCTTCCTTAGCTTCGCTGCTGTTTCTTGGTCTTGGGTCGGGGTCTTTCTGATGTCTTCTATTTGTTTCTTAAGCTGCTTCTCCCCGCCTATCGTAGATTGTTGGAAATCTTTTTTTTGGGTTTGTCTATATAATGGTAATTTTGATAATGCTTCTTGGAATTTTTCTTTTCCTTTTTGGGTTAAGACTAATCCAGATTTCTCTAATTGGGTGGTTATCTCGTCTGCGCTCTTTGTCGCTAGCGGAGACATTCTAGCTTTGCCTGCTTTGATTTCAGGAACCTTAACAAACGCCGTACCTTTACCAGTTCTAATTATTTTCCCGTCTTCGTCTCTCAGCGCTCTTGGCGGGAATCCTACTGTTTTTGGATCTCCAAACGCTGCTTGCTCTAATCTATCTTGAACCGCTGGGTTCCCAGTTGGAATTTGATTCTTGTCGCCTTTAAATTTAACAAATGGTTTATCAGCAATGTTTTGGATTTGGAATCCTGATGGAATTAAATTTGATGGAAGTTCTGCTTCTGGTCGCGAGCTCCGATATTCTTCTAATTGAATCGCTCTTTCTGCTTTAGTACCAGAAAATATTGGCGTCCCTAAATCTATCGCTTCCTTCTTTGCGTCTCTGAAATCTTGTAATTGAGATATCTCGTTCTTTTTTTGGGCGATTTGTCCTTTATCGGCGCCCTTTTTCTTTTCTAGGATTTCTAATTCTCTTTTCTTTTGTTTTATTGATGCTTCGTCCTCTTCAATCTTTTTTTGTATCCGAGATACATCGACGTCTTGTAATAATCTTGGTCCGAGCCCTGGTGGGATCGGTGCTTGTTTGCCTGTTGTGAAAGGGTCTCTTTTCCTTGCCATTTCCAGTGCACGATCGAACTCTTGCCTAGTCTTCCATAGTGGCTGCCCATCTTTGCCTTTACGGTTTCTAACCTCTTCATACATCCTGTCTTTGTCTGCGGCACTCATGTCAATAGTTGTCAAGTCAAGATTATATGTCTCAGGAGAAAGCAGAACTGGGTCCTGTCCTTCGACTTCTGCTCTCTTTTTTATGCCTCTCAAAAGGATAGGTGCTGGCCTTGTTATAGGCCTTCCTTGTTTATCTTTTTTAACTCGACCTTGCTCATCTCTTACTACCTCTGTTCCAAGATTTTGTTTCTTTCCACTAACTACTAACGTTTGGCCAACAACAACTTCTCCACCTAAATCTAAGGCTTCCAACTCTACTTGTTGCTTAGGGATCTTTCCCCTCTTGCCCATTTGAGGAGGTATATTTATGATAGGCATTCGGCGGGTTATTTTTCTTCCTTTAGTCCTACGTTTATGGGACTTTACCCGAACCTTCCGTCCTTTCACCCTTCTTCTATGGGCCCTTACTTTCGTTGTTGGCATATTTGTTCTCCTTAGCTTTTGAAGTAAAAGACGTGGAGCAGTACCAGTGCGCTTAGGATATACATCTGATTTCCATGTGATAGGATATCATTCCCTAAGTTGAACGCTGTAGTGATGGCGAAAAATACCATTATCCAGTTGGCCCACTTCTTCATTTCTTTTTTATCCATCTTTTATCACCTATTATAACGGGTTACTGAGAGGGGAGACGGGGGTCTCCACCTCTTAGTAATCACCGTAAGCCGGAGGCCGCGCTTACATAAACTTCTTGTAGCCCATCCAAAGCGCAGCTGCTCCAATAGTCAGGTAGATGTACATCCTAAAATCTTCAGGAATGATCATTTCTACCAGGTTGTATTCAAGGGCATCAAGTCCCCAATTCAAGGCTCCCACGAGCACGAGAATATCTGCCGCCATGTCAATTTTTTTATTCATTTTGCATTACCTCCTTTACACTAGATTAATTCCTTCCGGAACTTCATACCAAAAAGTATAACTCCTACCAAGATCGCGCCAAGCACGACTGGCCTTATGTTCTCGGGGATGTTTCCCCAGCCATAATACGGAGCCAATAGTACTAGTAATCCGCCGCCCCAGATCAGGCCTTTGTTGATGAATTTCTCTAGGTTACTGATCGCTATCGCGAAGTAAACTATGACCCCTCCAATCGCCAGTAATGAAAACATCATTACTTGTTCAGATGGGTCAAACCATTGGTATAATGCATACATCACAAACCCTATTGTTAGTGCTGCGATGATGAACGTCATCATCATTGAATCTTTTCCTTTTGCCATTTTGTTCCTCCTATACACCTGCGAAACACAGATCGTCCATTATCGTTGTTTGGCCTTGAGCCATACATTCATCATAAGTCAAACATTTACCAGAGTCTGGGAAATAGTATTTGTCATAATGCCTGCAAATCAATGTTTTGTCATCAGTATCCGCCCAAACATCGTCTAAACAAACCTCGGTTTCAATCCTGCAGGTTCCTTCTAAACAATACGATTCTGCTGCATAATACCCAATCGCTTGGGGCGAACAATCCAAATCTGTACTGCAAGGCACCCACCCACCATCCAATAGGTATTGATCGATCACTGCACAGTTGCCGTAAGAAGAGAACAAGATAGCCCAGACTAAAACCGCGCCTACTGCTAAGAACGCTAAATTCATAGTTAGGCTTCCTCGGTTCTTTCTACACTTCTTTTTCATTGGACCGCCTCAGTTTGGATTTGATAGGTATAAAATGCGTCGTTCCATTTCTTTTCCCTAATCAATCCATTCTCGGTTACTAAAAACGTAATCTCTCTGTTGACGTTTAATAATCCCAAGAACTTAGCTTCTTGTTCTGTAACAATAGCGGTTAGCTGCGGATTTGTTTCCTCAGTATATCTAGCTGCTACAATGCCAGTTGGTAAAGCAGTAACGTTGTAATACCCTCTTTGTTCCAAACCACTTTTAATTTGGATTGAAGCGTTTCCTGCAAAAGTTACTTCCTGCTTCTGACGGAAGCAAGACTCCCGTACTGCCGTGCCATATCCTTCTGGGCACTGGCCTGAAGAGATATATTTGTCTGCAGTTACCAAACCAAAGCAGCACCGCTCCTGAGTCCTTGTCCTTACTGCCATGCCAGTCAAAGCATTAGTTTGGGTAGTTGATGGCCCTGACTTAGCATTTGAAATATAGATATCTATGTAGCCTGCTTCATATCCAACTAAGTTATTATTTGCGTCTTCAATACCAGTACGAAGGCTGTTCCATCTAGAGTCTATACCTACATCGCACCCATAAAAATGAACTCTAATTCTTGTGTCTTCGGGAGGTGTTGAAGTGGTTTCTATAGTTATAATAGATAGTCCTAGGTCGGCCCGCGTCTCTCCAATTGTAAACACTTTAAAGGCCGTTTCACCGTCAAAGATTCTTTCGCTGTTTGCAAAGAACCCAGGTACGGGTTTTGGGTCAACTCCTCTTATTGACTTAATGTACGTTTTATCGTATTCTGCAACTGCCAAATTATCACATTCTGCAAAGTTTCCAAAATATTCATTGGCAGTTGTTTTAAAGTATATTTCTAATTTTTGCTCGTCGTCTGCCTCCATCATTTCAGGGTTAGTCCTTGAATTTGGTTCGTTGTCTGAGTTATTTGCTTGGAGTGTTGGGTTTGTCTCTTTCTTTTTCAAGAAAATATTAGCGTTCCAATTACTTGCGCAAGGCGCTTTTCCTTCGAAAGTTGTTGAATGATACCCTTCTGCTGATATTAAAAATAATGCTCGGTCGCCTACATTAACTGTAGTGGATTTAGATGTGGTTGTTTTTTCTACGTCCAATTGTATTATGTCTGCATCAATTTTGGTACTTACGCTCCCAGATCTGAATACTCCTGGATTGAATACAACAGTATTAATCCCACATCCAGTTGAAGTCTGTTGGTTTTGTTGAGGTTGAGTCTGTGCTGGCTGAGTCTGTGCTGGCTGAGTCTGTGCTGGCTGAGTCTGTGCTGGCTGAGTTTGGGTTTGTTGAGTCCCACACTTGCCATTTTCACAAATCTCGCCGCTTGGACAAGAATACGCTGGGCTAACAGTTGCTGGCTCGTTATTTGAATCGCAATATCTCTCAATAACCGTTCTTTTATCATTTGAACAGCCATCGGTTGCTGAGAATGGATTGCCGTCTCCACCAATCCCGGAAACAGTACCAAAGCGCCCATAATCTTTCCCACCGTCTGAGTCTATACATGTGGCCTGCGCTTTAGGAAGATGACAATAATATATTTCGAAAGTGTATCTCTCACTTAAAAGAACTTCAAAGCAAGCTGATTTATCTTTTAATGCCTCTTTTGACCTTATCCATGATCCAGTACGATCGTATTGTGCGATGTCTACTGCTGGCGCGAAAGTATTTTTGATACAATAAACCCCGCTAGTTTGTTTTCGATCGCAACCTGACGAACATAAATTAAACCTCTCGTCTTCACCAGTCGAACAAACAAATTCGTCATTCTCTCCGGCCCTACCTTCTCTACCAATTGGAGCATTTAAGACTAAACTATCCCTTTCATATGAATCCGCGATAAATTCTCGGCCAACTTCATAGTCTGTCTTCTCTTGATTGTTTTGGGCTAACATGAACGCGCCCGCAACTAGAAGTACGAGTATTAATGGCCCTGCTGAATATGATTTTGATTTTCTCCGTTTCATGCTATTGCCCCCAACCATCCTAAGCTGGCAGCTACGGCCATGCTATTGGTTGCTATGTGAACTAAGATTGCTCCTCTTAATTGTCGGTGTCTGATTACTAATATAGATGAAATTACTGAAAAGAGGAATGTGATAAGTAAAGGTAGTGAGTCTAGGCCTTTGGCTGTGATATGGAATAATGTAAATAACGCCGCTACAACAAAAATCACTAGTATCATTGTACCTGTGATAGATTTGATGTTGGCTTTTGTACCAGTAATTTTTTCAGAATAAGTAGCTAGCCCTTCTAGTAGCCGACCATTAAAGAATGATGTCTCGATAATTGGGACCAAGATTCCCCAGCCAACAAGGGTGAGGAACTTGGAGCCTTTTAATATGGGGGTTGAGGTAGAAAGGAGTTGGAAGATTGATTGAGCGCCAGACACTACGCCCTGGGTCGCTTGATCGGGAGAAATTGTATTGACTAATAACGTTGATATCCCTAAAAATGCGCCAAGCGCTGCGGCTGATTCTAAAATTATTTGGGTCGTACTGAACCCTGCACTCTTATTAGTTATCCTAAATGAGATGAAATTATCTGACTCGTGCCAAATATAATCACCCAGCATGATTAAAAGATAAATCATTGCCAGATCACGATCGAATGCGAGGAGTAGGAATAGAAGGAATATAACTATGAATTTGAAATAGGTATCTTGATTGTCGTCTATTATCCTTTTTAAAGTCGTTGCCATGTTTGGAAGCACCAGGGATTAAAATAAAAAAAATAAAAAAAAGGGGTAACCCCCTTAGCCGATGTAAACCAATTCAGTCTGATCATTCAGATCGATAGCGTTTTGGTCTTCATCCTGGATACCTGCAATGATGCTTAGGTCGTCTTCATTCTTGTCGATGTCGCAATCATATATGTGCAAGGTAACGTTCATACCAGTTGTAGGCTCAGTTGAGGTAGTCTCGATGTTGAAGTTGGAGGTTACAGTGTCCCCATCTCCGACTTTTTCGATATACCATGCGTCGTCCCCGTCATAGTAAGTCTGGGTGTTCGCAAAGAAGCCTGGTACTGGTGCTGGCTCTTGTCCGCTCATTTTCAGAACATAAGTTTTGTCGTATTCTGCGACAACAACGTTCCGGCAATCAGCATCTGGGTTTCCGAAGAAAGCGTCGGTAGAAGCTTTGATGGTTAGAGTTAGATCCTCTTCGTCATCTGCTCCGAGTGCTTCTTCTTCAGCCGCTGCGTTCTTTTCGCCATCAGAGTTGATAACGTAGACGTTAGGGCTGGTGTCAGACTTAGCAAGAGTAATGTCTGGCACTTCGACTCCGCCGCATCCAGTTGCAAAGGATCCTACCTTAGTATAATATGTGGTAGAGTTCTCAGCATATAGAACGTCGAAATTAAAGTTTGTTGGGACAGTAGCGGTTCCGCTCTGTGATCCCAGCTTACTAGTGGTGATATAGAAGTTATCAGTCACACTAGTTCCAGCTTTTTCCTGGTCAGTCATACTTGGCGTGAAGGATGTAGATGCGATTCCACATGCCTCACCAGATCCGGCGGTTGTTGGTTGCGTTACTGGAGTCTGAGGTTCAGCGGCATCTTTCTCAAAAGGAGTAAAGATGACGATGTACGCCAAAATTCCAACGACAACAAACAGCCACATGTTGTTGTTTTTAGCCATTTTCTTTTTTCCTCGTCGGGTTTTTGTTTCCTCTGCCTCGCGTTTTGGCCCGAACATAAGGGTTGGCTTAGATCTGTAGAATAAACCTTCCAGTAACTATACAAGTAGTTGGTAGTATAAATATAGATTCAGAATTGAATCGGTTGACGTAGGTTTGGAAAGGTTATAATACCGATCAAGGTGTGCCAACCGATTGCGTTCATATACGGATTTTCCCGTAAGCCCGCCAAGCATCATCGGTCTGTCTCGCAAAAGAGACAACAGAAATATTTTAAGCACATTTCCTATTTATATAGTTTGATGTACATCCCCAAGGGGCGACCGTACACCCCCCACGTCCTCCCCGTGGTAAAGTGCAAAAGGTATAAATACTACAACACTTTGAATTATAGTTATATGCAAATTGATGTTGCTCCGGCGGATATCCGAACCTTTACTGTAACCATTCGAAAACGTGGAAATCGGACGGATGCCACTATCAGGCTCCCCAAACTGATGATTGATAGGCATAATTTGACCGACAAAGAAAAAATTGTTCTCGCCTTCATGTGTAAAGAAGATGGCGACGTCGATCCAAATTTATAATAATACTGATATTGAGGGAACATGGCTAGGACACTTAATGCTAAAGATAAAGTTAAACGATCTTTAAAACATTGTTTTTCTATACAATATCTACTAGACCATGGGCTAGAAATCTATCGTGGTGATGAACAAATTCTAAACGGACTCAAAAAACCACTCTACCCCATCAAGCTCCCGAATACTCGATTCTTTATTGGAGACCAACTTGTAGACGAAGGAGACATACAAAAAATTATTTCTTATGAAGTGTTAAAAGAACACGGCTTCGTCATACTTTCTCGACGAGTATCGCAAAATGAAAGGTGGGCCATGGGCCAAGTTGTAACCTATGAATTGAAGAAGCGAGAGGATTGTTCGACAGACCTAGGACAATTCCCTACTGGTAAATATGGCGCTTATGCAGAATACGACCCATCGAATAAAGCAATCAGGTTAGTGGGAGATAGGACCGGGCCAATGGGCGTCGGGCCTTGGCTATCAACAGAAAAGAGTGGGCGCGGTGGCGCTCCAGGAACAGGCAGGAAAATTACCTACAAAGGATATGGTGATAATGCCGACGAGATGATAGACGACCAAATCCGTAATTGGTTAGGGATGGAAGCCGACAAAAAACCAATCCATATCAAAGAAGCAGCATTTATGATCACGGACGCGAACGAAATCATTTGCTTCCCTAATACTCCTGATATGCCGTCGATACTGATTTCAGGATTGAAAGGATGTCTCGCTGAGGGAACCTTGATAGATATCCCGAGGGATATGAAGAAGTATCCAGAAGGGATTCCGATTGAACAGCTAGTCAATAGAAAAGGATTCTATGTCTATTCTATCAACCCTGAGACCCAGAATGTAGAGGTCAAGAAAGCTGGCTCGTGTGAGTTTGTAGACGAGAAAGAAGTTTTTGAAATCGAATTAGTCTCCGGGCAAAAGATTCAAGCAACAGGGGAACACCCGTTCTTATTGATGGATGGAGGGTATAAAAAACTAAAAGACCTTTGCTGGACGCCAAAAGGCAACCATTGCACAATTTGGGATACGGAAAAGAAGAAGTCTTTCAAGACCGATCGTCTCAGGATGTGGACTCGGTCTCCGCAAGTTAATTACGAGAATATCATTAAGGTTGAACTTAAACCTATCCCTTGTAAAGGCAACCCAGACTACTATCGGCAATACTACAAGCAATCGCGGATAGAACATAGGTTCATAGCAGAGCAGATAGGATTGAAAATCGAGGGGATGGTCGTGCATCATATCGACGAGAACCACTTCAATAATACACCGGAGAACCTAGAAGTTTTATCTCACAAAGAACATTTCGATGAGCATGGTATGGAAAAATACGCGTTCGAAAAGGGGAACAAGGTCGGAGAAGCAGGAGGTTATTCTACCGTCAAAAAGCCGGAATTTAACCAATCTGAATGCAATCGTAACTTAAAGAAGAACTACTGGGTTGACCCTAAATACGAAGAGTCACGAGAGAAATGGAAAGAGAAGCGAAAAGAGATTAAGAAATACAGGTCTGGTTGGAGAGGGGGAGTTATCAAGTCCATAACCCCTATCGGAATCCGTAAGGTCTATGATATCTATGACGTCGAGGACAACCATAATTATATCGCCAATGGATTCTGCGTATCTAATAGTGGTAAAAGCTATACATTACATTCTCTAGTTTCCAGGTTCTTTTGGAAACCTGAGTTCGACTATAAGATTGTTGTTCTGAACGATTCGTCGAGAGAAACTGGAACTTGGTGCCTCCCAAATTCAGACACAGACCAAAATTATATGTTGAAACGATTGAATGAAAGGCCGTTGCCTTTACCTATGGTGTATTTACACCCTAAAGTCAAGGATGATTATGAGACATTGTACATGGGCTCGGTCGGACATTTCATTACTATCCCTTTCTCGGAAATTGTTGAAAATCATAAAGAATACCTCCGCCTTGAAGGCTCGGTCCGTTATTTCACTAAAATGAAGGAAAGGCTCAGGACCTGCACCGAGCAAGAAGAAGCAGAGGCTTTACTCGAGACAATGTCGTTATCATATCAAGTTCCACCACAAACTGCCAATAAAATTAGGGCTGAGTTCGATACCTTGTTCGAGACAGGGATGACTGATATCTCGTCGGACAGACAACAGCCCTGGACTGTCTCTAAGTCGCCAAAACAGAAATATAATCCGGTCACGGCATGTGTGCATGCGGGCGTTATCCCAGTTCTACAGACTGAATACGTTTCGAATATGCGAGAAATGCTCTCTATCTACTTTACGTACTTCGTCAAAGACCTTTTCATGAGGCAAAAACAAGACGTGATGTTCGCTAAAGAACGATCGAAATTGCTTCTAGTCGTGGATGAAGCTCACAATATAGCCTCTAAAGGCAAAGTCATGGGCTCGGATATGCTTCTCCGACGTTGTGTTAGGGAAGGTCGTCCTCGTAGGATCGGAACCTTACTAGCTACTCAAAAATTCGGCGAATTACCGGATGTAATAAAAGACAATACTACTTATCTGCTTTGTTTTAAGAATCCTGGGGAAGCTAATCTGATAGCAAACCAATACAAAATGGGAAAAGATAAAGCACAAATGATAACTGATTTGGGTAAACATCAGTGTTTGGCTTACACAACCGAACATTTCATTGTGTACGATTCCAGTGGGAGAAGACGAAAATCCTACCAAAATGAGGTTTTCCGTGGCAAAAGCTTGCCACCTTACTCTCTACATAAGCGTCCGAACATTCGGGCGTCTTGAGGTGAAAAGATGAGATATATCGTGATTATTGTTATGTTGCTGGTGCTGACCGGCGTAGCCCAGGCACTACAGACTATACCTATCGAAGTCGATACTACTGTTGATTTCCAAAGTCCAACTTCGTTTAGGATTATTATGCCTAATGGGCTCGAACGATATTTTGATTGGAACGCTAACCAAACACATTCGGATGCTACATTTACTCACACAATTTATCACGAGGTCGATGAAGTCGATTTCTGTAACAGATATGCGGACCTCGGCACTTACATCAATATTTCTGAAGGAATGCTAGATATGGTCGGGACTTGTCGGGCAGTTATGGTCTCTTGGAATGATACGGCGGCGCTGCGTAACCAAGTCAATGAAGCGATTAAAGATCGAGACATCTACCAAGGCATGTTAGATTCGTGTAAGTCGGCAAAGACGGATGCAGAAAATTATTCTGATACTTGGCGACTAGATTCGATCGCTTATCGTAAGGAAGCGGACGATTGTCAGAATAGGGTCACCGCATTAGAAAGGAAAAGCAGCGAAGTCAATACTTGTAATCAAGAATTATCCGACGCGGTCTCTTCGAAGTCGAACAGCCTAATGATTGGGGTTATAGGTGGTGGAGCAGTTGGTTGGTTCATTTGGGGACGGAAGAAACGAAGAGGTAATGTCCCGTCTGAACAAGACGAAGCTGGATCCAATTCCGACCATATCCGAAACGAGAACCTAGAATCTAGAGGGATGACTTTCAAAGATGGTCCAAAAATTTAAGATAACCAATACCAAGCCGGTCGAATCGATCATAAAGTATATTGAAAGGACTGCTGAATTGCATAAGACGTACAAGGACAAATACGAGAATCGGCTCGCGAAAATCAAAAGCCTCGAGGAACAATGTGCAAAACAGGTCGAGGAAGTCGAAGAAGAACTGCATTGGAAACTCGTCAAATACCAGCGTAAAATCTTCAATATTAAGAAGGAACTTAGGAAAAAACTGACCCAACAAAACAAGATATTGAAGAAAGACAAAATCACGTATTTGAAGGTTGAAGAACTGCTGGAAGACGCGAAGAAAAAGGCGAAATATATTATCCCCGAGGACCAAGTCGAACAATATGTAGACATGGTCGACGCGAAAACTAAAGGTAAGAAAGGAGATATTACCGACGTGGGAGATCTGTGTTGGCCAAAGCTAAAACCGTACTCAAAGAAAATATTTAACCTGATGAAATATACTGGTTTCGTGGCTGGATATATGTCAATAAAAAAAGAGTTCCCTGAGCTAGAACGCATTGAAATCAACGAGATCATCAGGAAGATTAAACGCAACATGATAATCAATCCAGTAGTTAACGAATATCGCAGGAATTGCTTTAAATATGTTGGAACGAGGAAGAAGAAAAATGGAAAAGAACTTCGGGGGAGTCCTGATATTGAATTGGAAAACGGGCGGGATCCGAGTAGTAAAGAAACACCCAGCGAAGACGGGGGCGTTCGAGATACCGGTACAGTTCCAAATCAAAGTGAAGGTCCCAAAACAACCAAAAATAGTAGCGAAGGGGGAAGTGGAAATCCCAGAGCACAAAGTTAACCAAATGGTTATTGAAGCATTATAAGGGAGGAGAAAATGGACGAAAAAGCAGCTAGCAAATTGGCCTATGGGATAGGCCTAATCATGCTTGGTATCAGTGTCTATCATATCTTTTTTGCTAAGAACTATCCATGGGCGACGGCTATGGTCTTCCTTGGTTTGGTAAATATCTACATGGGGTACAAATATGGAAAAGAAGAAAATCAAGAGAACAAAGACTAATTTTCAACCAGAGAAGACAGCAATTAGGTTAGTAAATTGCGCTCTTAAAGAGAGCGGCGTCGAAGAGCTTGACGAACGATTTAGAACTTTATTGATACTGATAATGGACGGCGCCCTACGTAAAGGGCACAATAATGGGATCGACGAAGCTATCAACTGCATCAAAGGGGTTAACCCAGATCTCGCGGTCGAGTTAGAAAAAATGAAAGTCGATCCACTGGGATGTAAACATGGCTGAAGGGACTGATCATTGGGTATATTTTGGGGATGGCAACGCTGCACAGATTGTAGACTTTAAAGAGTATATCAAAAAGCAAACTGGGATCAAATATGTCCGGTTTATCATTGTTCCGTCTCAGCTCATTGAACAGCAATACAATATCTCAGAAAAACAGGACCCAGATACTCGGGCTCTAATCATGGAATACCCATCAACAGAAGTAGTGTTCTTACAGAAAGGAACATTTCGGACGCGGGTCTGGGTCTTAACCGATTTCGTGGGCGGCGCAACGCCCGCCTCTCGACGACAACAAGAACTTTCAGAAACACTACGAGATACAGAACGATTATTGAGGTCTTCTGAAGCGGCAAAAAACCGAGCATATCAAGAATTGGATAAAGAACGCCAACAACAGATGTTGATGATTCGATCGAAAGTAGATATGGTCAGAGAAGTAGCCAAAGCACGCGGTCGTGGCGACGACTTCGGTGAAGAAATCTCAATGGACCAACCAGAATGACTGAAAAATATAGGAAGAAATATCGAGTCAGTAAACAGATGCGGGACATCCTCGTAATAAATCAAAGCATCATAGAAAATCTCAAAGCCCAGAAAGCTAGGTCTGATAAGATGCTCGATAAGTACCAACATCAAGTTCGTAATGAAGCGGACCTCCCGTCTAACCGGTTTTTGAATTGGACTAGATTAATCGATCCATATTCGGACGCGGTTATCTCGTCTAAAGTCACTGATTATGAACTCCAGAAGCGATATGAAGTATTTATCAAGGAATTGGTCGCTTTCGAACAGTCAAATTTGATAGAAGAAGGAGCGTATGACCAATTAACTGATTTATTTAACTTGTTAGTTGTCAAAGTTATGCTTCTCGA
>Ga0316201_10000067_pt1 | contig 40147 bp, 36 predicted proteins | sample CS6wburrow_MG_FD_204516 | JGI IMG/M metagenome (GOLD analysis project Ga0316201, IMG submission 204516) | Coastal sediment microbial communities from Delaware Bay, Delaware, United States - CS-6 worm burrow | ecosystem: Environmental > Aquatic > Marine > Coastal > Sediment | place: USA...
GGTAAAACCCTGCTGGCACGTGCTATCGCCGGTGAAGCCAAGGTACCGTTTTTCACTATTTCAGGTTCCGACTTTGTCGAAATGTTCGTCGGCGTCGGTGCCTCACGCGTACGTGACATGTTCGAGACGGCGAAAAAACACGCCCCCTGTATTATCTTCATCGATGAAATCGATGCTGTCGGTCGTCATCGCGGTGCCGGTCTCGGCGGCGGTCACGACGAGCGCGAACAAACCCTCAACGCGTTGCTGGTCGAAATGGATGGTTTTGAAGGCAATGAAGGTGTCATTGTCATTGCTGCCACCAACCGCCCCGATGTACTCGATCCAGCACTGCTGCGCCCCGGTCGTTTCGACCGCCAGGTGGTGGTGCCACTGCCAGACATCCGTGGTCGCGAACAGATTTTAAAAGTCCATATCCGCAAGGTGCCGGAAGCACGTGATGTCAACCCGGCGGTTATTGCCCGTGGCACACCCGGGTTCTCCGGCGCTGATCTTGCCAACCTGGTGAACGAGGCCGCGTTGTTTGCCGCGCGCGAAAACTGTAAGCAGGTCGAGATGCGCCATTTTGAACGCGCCAAGGATAAGATCATGATGGGCACCGAGCGTCGCTCCATGGTGATGTCGGAAGACGAGAAAAAACTCACTGCCTATCACGAAGCCGGGCATGCGATTGTCGGTCGACTGGTGCCGGAACATGATCCTGTTTACAAGGTCAGTATTATTCCGCGTGGCCGCGCGCTGGGTATTACCATGTTCCTGCCCGAAGCCGACCGCTACAGCCACAGCAAGAAACATCTCGAAAGCATGATCTCCAGCCTGTTCGGCGGGCGTATTGCCGAGGAGCTAATTTTTGGTGCTGACAGCGTGACCACGGGCGCTTCGAATGATATCGAGCGCGCCACCGAAATTGCGCGCAACATGGTGACCAAGTGGGGCCTGTCAGAACGTCTTGGCCCGCTGACCTATATCGAGGATGAAGGCGAAGTGTTCCTCGGTCGCTCGGTGACCAAGCACAAGAACATGGGTGATGATACCGCGCGCATTATCGACGAGGAAGTGCGCACTTTCATCGACCGTAATTACGAACGCGCGCACAAAATGCTGAGCGATAATCTCGATATACTCAATAACATGGCAGAAGCACTTATCAAATATGAAACCATTGACGTGGCCATGATTGACGCGCTGATGGAACGCCGCGAACCGCCACCACCGAGTGACTGGCACGATACGCCTGAGCCGCCGAGTGGCCCAAGTGGTGGTGCCGGTGCTGACATCGGTGAAAAAACCGATAAACATAAAGGCTCAATAGGTGGCACTGCTAATCAGCACTAATCAATCATGAAAAGCTTGTACCCGAATGATTCTGTCGGGTATGAATAGTGAACAATGAAAAATGGTTAAATCAAAAAAGGGAGCGGTCGCTCCCTTTTTTATTCCTGCGTTCTGGTGTTGATGTGGCATGAACAGTACCGAAAAAACCCTTGATCTGTTACGCGCGAACCGCCCTGTCATACTCGGCATACTCAATGTCACGCCGGATTCATTCTCTGATGGCGGGCAGTACGGTGCCGTGAACAGCGCACTCGAACGTGCGCGTGAGATGGAACTCGAGGGCGCCGACATGATCGATGTCGGTGGTGAGTCCACCCGTCCCGGCGCCGGGCCGGTGAGTGCAGGTGAAGAAATCCACCGGGTGGTACCTGTGATCGAGGCGATTCGCCAGCACAGTAATGTGCCCATTTCGATCGATACCAGCAAGCCCGAGGTGATGCGCGCCGCTGTCGCCGCCGGCGCCAATTTGATCAATGATGTTTATGCCCTGCGTGCGCCCGGTGCCGTGGAAGCCTGTGCCGAGCTGAATGTGCCGGTATGCCTGATGCACATGCAGGGTGAGCCGCGTACCATGCAACACAGGCCGGAGTATCAGAACGTGGTGGCCGAGGTGCGCAAGTTTTTGCGCGAACGTGCCCAGGCCTGTATCGAGCGCGGGATATCCGAACAGCATATTATTCTCGACCCGGGTTTCGGTTTTGGCAAAAGCCTCGAACATAATCTGCAAATGCTGGCCAACATCGAAGCATTTTGTGGTCTAGACTTTCCGGTACTGGTGGGGATTTCACGCAAGAGCATGCTGGGCGAGTTACTGGAACGGCCGGTCAATGAGCGTGTCATTGGTAGTGTGACCGCAGCAGTGATCGCGTGCATCAAGGGCGTGCGGTTTTTCCGGGTGCACGATGTCACGGAAACGGTTGATGCATTAAAGCTGTGCGACGCAGTCAGGAAAGCAATGAATAGTGAATAGTGAATAGTGAATAGAATGTAGCCTGGATGCAGTTTCACCACATCCGGGGAAGCAGCGATTAAAATAAACAGAAAACATAGAACAGAAGTGAATAGCTATGTCGCGTAAATATTTTGGAACCGATGGTATTCGTGGGCGTGTCGGTGAAGGCATGATGACGGCTGACCAGGTGCTCAAGCTCGGCTGGGCCGTCGGCCGCGTGCTTGCCAGCCAGGGTGAACGCCTGGTCGTCATCGGCAAGGACACGCGCATTTCCGGGTATATGTTCGAATCCGCGCTGGAAGCGGGCCTGTCAGCGGCCGGTGTCAATGTGCGCCTGCTCGGGCCGATGCCGACGCCGGGCATTGCCTATCTCACGCGCACGCTGCGCGCATCGGCAGGCATAGTGATCAGTGCCTCGCACAATCCGTACTACGATAACGGGCTCAAGTTTTTCTCGGCGCAGGGCACCAAGCTGCCAGATGATATCGAACACCGCATCGAAGACATGTTCGAATCGCCCATGACCACCGCTGATTCGGCGCAACTCGGCAAGGCCCAGCGCGTGGCCGATGCCTATGGCCGCTATATAGAAGCCTGCAAGGCGAGTATTCCAATCGGCACGCGTTTCACCGGCATGAAAATAGTGCTCGATTGCGCCAACGGTGCGACCTATCACATCGCACCCAGCGTGTTTATCGAGCTGGGTGCCGAGGTGATTACTATCGGCGATGAACCCGATGGCCTGAATATCAATGCCGATATAGGCTCGACCTCACCACGTGCGCTGCGCGAAAAAGTACTGGCTGAAAAAGCCGATCTTGGTATCGCGTTTGACGGCGATGGCGATCGCGTGGTGATGGTTGATGCCAGCGGTAATATTGTCGATGGCGACGAGCTGCTCTACATCATTACCTGTTCGCGGGTGCGCAGCGGTGCCCAGCCGGACGGCGTGGTGGGCACGCAGATGAGCAACATGGGGCTGGAGCTGGCAATCCGGCGCATGGGGCTGGAGTTTGTACGCGCGGCCGTCGGCGACCGATACGTGCTGGAAGCGCTCAATCAAAGACAATGGAGCTTCGGCGGTGAATCCTCCGGGCATATCATCTGTCTTGATCGCACCACCACGGGAGACGGCATCGTGTCTGCCTTACAGGTGCTGGAGCACCTGGTTGAAACCGGGCAGTCGCTTAGCGACGCGCTGGGGAGCATGCACAAGCTGCCGCAGTGCATGATCAATGTGAAACTCAGCGGGCAGGGCGATCCGCTGAACTCAAGCGCGGTCAAAGCGGCAGTGAAAAATGCCGAAAAAGTCCTCAATGGCAGTGGCCGCGTGCTGTTGCGCCCCTCCGGCACCGAGCCGCTGGTGCGGGTGATGGTGGAAGGTGAAAACGAGGCCCAGGTCAACGAACTTACGCAATCTATCGCCACTTCTGTTCAGGCCGCCTTATAAACCAGCAGGTCCCGCGTGCCAGCACAGCGCGCCAATAAACTAAGTCTTTGTTTATCTGACACCCTTTACATCAATATTGGCGTCGATGGCGGGCATATATACCCATTCGCGTCATTGATTTATTCAGTGCCGACAGGTATCCTTGCCCCCCTTTAGAATCAGGTGGAGTGCGTAATGCGGCAGGTGATGGTAGCTGGCAACTGGAAGATGAACGGATCCAGGGAAAGCGTCAAACAGCTCATTGAGGGAATCAAGGCAGGTGCTGCTGGGGTAAAAGCCGAAGTTGTCGTCTGTCCCACCTATGTATTCATCCCCGGCGTTGCCGACGCCATTGCCGGTTCTGGCATCAAGCTGGGTGCGCAGAACATGAGCGACCAGGATTCAGGCGCATTTACCGGTGAAGTTGCCGGCCCCATGCTGAAAGACTTTGGTGTCGAATATGTCATTATCGGCCATTCCGAGCGTCGCAGCCTGTACGGTGAAACCGACGCTGTTACCGCGATCAAATACAGCGCAGTATTAAAGCACGGTCTGAAACCGATTTTCTGTATCGGCGAGACCCTGAAAGAGCGCGAATCCGGCGTCACCGAGAAAGTCATCGCGCGCCAGCTGGACGCCTTACTCTACGCCGAAGGTGTGGGCTCGCTGGCCCACGCAGTGCTGGCCTACGAGCCGGTCTGGGCGATTGGTACCGGCAAGACGGCTTCGCCCGAACAGGCGCAGGAAGTACACGCATTCATTCGCAACAAGATTGCTAAACTGGATGAGGACATAGCGGCAGGCCTGCGCATCCTCTACGGTGGCAGCATGAACCCCGCCAACGCGGCTGAACTCATCGGCCAGGCGGACATCGATGGCGGTCTGATCGGCGGCGCTTCACTCAAGGCTGAAGATTTTTTAACAATTTGTAAAGCGGGCGGTTAATTTAAGTGGATATAATTCTGCTGGTACTTCATGTATGTCTTGCGTTCGGTATCATTACCCTGGTACTGCTGCAAAAAGGCAAAGGCGCGAGTGAAGGCGCAACATTTGGCGGCGGTGCGACCTCGGTATTCGGTGCCAGCGGCTCGTCGAATTTTCTGAGCAAAACCACGGCAATCCTTGCCACCGGTTTTTTCCTCAACAGCCTCGCGCTCGCTTACCTGGCGGCTAACCGCGATATGCCTACCAGCGTTATTGATAGCATTGAGCAAATTCAGTTACAAAGTGATACTCCGGCAGTAGAAGCCCCCCTGTTTAATGCGGTCGAGGACAATGTGCCTCAACCCGCCGAGCTTCCTGCCGAAGCCGACAGTGCTATACCACCACCGGCTGCAGAGTAACGATCACTGTTAGATCAATAGCCGACGTGGTGAAATTGGTAGACACGCTATCTTGAGGGGGTAGTGGCGAAAGCTGTGCCGGTTCGAGTCCGGCCGTCGGCACCATATAACAAGACGATAATAAGTCGGCAATGAGTCGACACTAAAAGGAAAAAGTCCAGAGGACGTCTCCAGGGCGGAGCAACATAACGAACAGGGCCGGCAATGTACCGGGCCTATGCGGAGTTAAAATGCTCGAAAATTATTTGCCAATTCTGATTTTTCTCGCCATCGGCGTGGGCGTGGGTGTCATTGCCATGTTTATGGGCGGTTTCCTGCTGGCGCCGCATCGCCCTGACGCCGCCAAAAATTCTCCTTTCGAATGTGGCTTCGAGGCATTTGAAGATTCCCGCATGAAATTCGATGTGCGTTATTACCTCGTTGCCATCCTGTTTATCGTATTCGATCTGGAAATTGCTTTCCTGTTTCCCTGGGCCATCGTGCTCGACGAGATCGGCATGTTTGGTATTCTTGCCATGGCCGTGTTCCTCGGCATCCTGGTGATCGGCTTTATATATGAGTGGAAAAAAGGAGCGCTGGAATGGGAATAGAAGGCGTACTCGAAAAAGGCTTTGTTACCACTTCAGCCGACAAGCTGATCAACTGGGCGCGCACCGGTTCGTTGTGGCCGATGACCTTTGGTCTTGCCTGTTGCGCGGTGGAAATGATGCAGGCAGGTGCTTCGCGTTATGACCTCGACCGTTTCGGTATTATTTTCCGGCCGTCACCGCGCCAGTCCGACGTGATGATTGTTGCCGGCACCCTGTGCAACAAGATGGCGCCTGCACTGCGCAAGGTCTATGACCAGATGGCGGAACCGCGCTGGGTGATTTCCATGGGCTCATGCGCCAACGGCGGCGGCTATTATCATTATTCCTATTCGGTGGTGCGCGGCTGTGACCGTATCGTGCCGGTCGATATATACGTCCCCGGTTGCCCGCCGACAGCGGAAGCGCTGCTCTATGGAATTATCCAGCTGCAGAACAAAATCCGCCGCACCAATACCATCGCTCGTTAGAAAGGAATCATTATGTCGAGCAAAGTTCAGCAACTCTCTGAAGCCCTCCAGCGCGGATTTGGTGCTCGCCTGGTATCGAACGTGGTTGCGGCAGGTGAAATCACGATTGAGGTGTCACCCGCAGATCTGGTCGCCGTGTGCCAGCAGCTGCGCGACGACACTGCATTTGGTTTCGAACAATTGATTGACGTCTGCGGTGTGGATTATTCCGAGTACGGCAGTGCGGAGTGGACTACGACATCGTCAACCAGTACAGGTTTCAGTCGCGGCGTTACCCCGGGCGTAAACGCGCGCATGCGCTTTGGTGATGTACCGTCTTATAAAAACAATGATCGTCAGCGTTACGCCGCGGTTTACCATTTGTTGTCCATCCGTAACAACCAGCGCCTGCGCGTGCGTTGTTATTGCGAGAACGATGCCGTGCCGGTGGTGCCCTCGGTGATTTCATTGTGGGCGTCCGCTAACTGGTACGAGCGCGAAGCTTTCGACCTGTTCGGTATTATTTTCGAAGGCCACCCGGATCTGCGCCGAATTCTCACCGACTATGGTTTTGTCGGTCATCCTTTCCGCAAGGACTTCCCGCTGATTGGACACGTCGAAATGCGCTATGACCCGGAACAGAAACGCGTGATCTACCAGCCGGTGACTATCGAACCACGCGTGCTGGTACCGCGCGTGATTCGCGATGACAAAGCGCAGGCCGAAAAACCCGGTCAGAGCGAACAGGAAAACAGCAATGCCTGAAATTCGTAATTACACGCTCAACTTTGGCCCGCAGCACCCGGCTGCACACGGGGTATTGCGCCTGGTGCTGGAAATGGACGGTGAAGTGATTCAGCGTGCCGACCCGCATATCGGCCTGTTGCACCGCGCGACTGAAAAACTAGCCGAAAGCAAACCCTATAACCAGAGCATTGGTTACATGGACCGTCTCGATTATGTATCGATGATGTGTAATGAGCACGGTTACGTACTGGCAATCGAAAAGCTGCTCGGTGTCGAATGCCCCGAGCGTGCGCAATACATCCGCGTGATGTTCGATGAGGTCACGCGAATTCTTAACCACCTGTTGTGGATAGGCGCGCACGCACTCGATGTCGGCGCCATGACCATGTTCCTCTATGCTTTCCGCGAACGCGAAGATTTGATGGACTGCTACGAAGCGGTTTCCGGTGCACGATTGCATGCAACCTATTACCGCCCCGGTGGTGTCGCGCGCGATCTGCCCGACAGCATGCCGCATTACAAGGCGTCGAAATGGCATAACGAACGCGAAGTGCGCAAACTCAATGAAAACCGCCAGGGCTCGCTGCTCGATTTCCTTGAAGATTTTACTGCACGCTTCCCGGCCTATGTCGATGAGTACGAAACCCTGCTGACGGATAACCGCATCTGGAAACAGCGTACGGTCGATATCGGTATCGTCACAGCGGAACGTGCCATGGAGCTGGGATTCACCGGGCCGATGTTGCGCGGTTCAGGCGTGGAATGGGATTTGCGCAAGAAGCAGCCCTACGAAGTGTATGATCGCATGGATTTTGATATTCCTGTCGGCACCAACGGCGACTGTTATGACCGCTATCTGTGCCGCATGGAAGAAATGCGCCAGTCGAATCGCATTATTAAACAATGCATCGACTGGCTACGCGAAAACCCGGGCCCGGTCATTCTTGAAGACCATAAGATTACACCGCCCGATCGTGAAACCATGAAAGCCGACATGGAATCGCTGATCCATCATTTTAAACTGTTCACCGAAGGCTTCTGTTTGCCCGCGGGCGAAGCCTATGCCGCTATCGAACACCCCAAGGGAGAGTTCGGTACCTACATTATTTCTGACGGTGCCAACAAACCCTATCGACTGAAAATCCGCGCGCCGGGATTTGCGCATTTGTCAGCGATGGATGAAATGTCAAAAGGCCACATGCTGGCCGACGTGGTGGCGATTATTGGTACCCAGGACATCGTGTTCGGCGAAGTCGACAGGTAAGTGAATCCGATGAACGAAGCCCAAGAAAATCAATTATCAAAACACGCATGCGACGAGATCAAAGTCCTGCTCACACGCTATCCGGCTGACAGGAAAAAATCCGCCTTGCTGGGTGCGCTCAATGTAGCGCAGCACGAGAACGGTGGTTATCTCACCACTGCATTGATGGATGAAGTGGCAGCGATTCTTGAGCTGGCGAAAATCGAAGTCTACGAAGTCGCCAGTTTTTATTCGATGTACGAACTTAAGCCTGTTGCTCGGCATAATGTTGCGGTATGCACCAATATTTCGTGCATGTTGATGGGGTCTGAAACCATCGTCGATCATGTCGAAAAAAAATTCGGCATCAAGATCGGTGAAAGCACGCCCGACGGCAGGATCTACCTGAAAAAGGAAGAGGAATGCCTCGCCGCCTGCGCCGGCGGCCCGATGATGCAGGTCAATCACAAATACTACGAAAATCTCACGCCTGAAAAAGTCGACGAGATCCTGGACGCACTGGAATGAAATGCAAATGCTAATTAATCCACAGATGAACGCAGATGAACACAGATATTCGAGAAATGAATATCAGGTGGTTCATCGCCTGAGTGTTCCAGCTGTGCGTGTTGTTGCAGTAACCCATGATTATTATCTGCGTTTATCCGCGTTCATCTGTGGACGATTTGTTATTAATAAATGCCCAGGCAGCCTGTGCGTCCAGTCTTTAGGAGTTGATGGCTAATGGCTAACGAAGTTTGTTTCGCGACCTTGCAGTTTAAAGACACGCCGTGGTCTTACGAGAATTATCTCAAGACCGGTGGTTACCAGGCGTGGCGCAAAATTTTGCAGGAAAAGATTACCCCCGAGGCCGTGATTGAAGAGGTCAAGGCATCGGGCCTGCGCGGTCGTGGTGGCGCGGGTTTTCCCGCCGGCCTTAAATGGAGTTTCATGCCGCGTAATGCGCCGGTACAAAAATACCTGGTGTGCAATTCGGATGAATCTGAACCCGGCACCTGTAAAGACCGCGATATTCTGCGCTTCAATCCGCATGCGCTGGTCGAAGGCATGGCGATAGCGTGCTATTCCATGGGCGCGACCGTGGGTTACAATTACATGCGCGGCGAATTTATGGATGAGCCGGCGCAGCATTTCGAACAGGCATTGAAAGAAGCCTACGACAATGGCTTGCTGGGTAAAAATATTCTCGGCAGCGATGTCACGATTGATATCTATCCGTCACTCGGCGCCGGCGCCTATATTTGCGGCGAAGAAACTGCCTTGCTCAACTCGCTCGAAGGTGAGCGCGGCCTGCCGCGATTCAAGCCGCCGTTCCCGGCCAACTTCGGTCTCTACGGCAAACCCACCACGGTAAATAACACCGAAACCCTGTCGTCAGTACCGGCCATCATGCGCAATGGCGCGAAATGGTTTGCAGACTTCGGTGTGCCCAACAGCGGCGGTGTCAAACTGTTTTCAGTCTCCGGGCATGTGAACAAGCCAGGTAACTTTGAAATCCCGATGGGTACGCCCTTTGCCGAGCTGCTCGAAATGGCCGGCGGTGTGCGCGGTGGTAAAAAACTTAAAGCCGTGATTCCGGGCGGGTCTTCCGTGCCCGTGGTACCCGCCGAGATCATGTTGCAGGCCAACATGGATTACGATTCAGTGGTGGCCGCCGGTTCCATGCTCGGCTCCGGTGCGGTCATCGTGATGGATGAAACCACCGACATGGTGCAGGCTTTACGCCGCATCTCGCGTTTTTATTTTTCTGAATCCTGTGGCCAGTGCACACCCTGTCGTGAAGGTACCGGCTGGCTCTACCGCATGCTGACACGCATCGTGGAAGGCAAGGGCACCTACGACGATATCGATAAACTCGATGATGTCGCCAGCAAGATCGAAGGCCGCACCATTTGCGCGCTGGGCGATGCAGCGGCCATGCCGGTACGCAGTTTCCTCAAACACTTCCGGCCCGAGTTTGAATACTACGTAGAAAACAAACGCAGCATGGTTAAAGCAGCATGATGGGATTTTTGCCGCAAATGAACGCAAATAAACGCAAATATTATTTATCTGAAGGACTCCCAGCGGGTAATGCCTGCGTTAGCGTTGCGGCCAGGATGCGGTATGAAGTAGCAAACTTTGGTTTTCATTCGCGTTCATTCGCGTTCATTTGCGGCTAATAATAACGATGTCAGAAACCACAACAACAGACTGGGTCACAATTACCGTTGATGGTCAGCAGATGCAGGCGCGCAAGGGCGCGATGCTGATTGAGCTGACCGACCAGGCAAATATTCGTGTGCCGCGTTTTTGTTATCACGAAAAACTTTCGGTCGCTGCCAATTGCCGCATGTGCCTGGTCGAAGTGGAAAAAGCACCGAAACCACTACCCGCCTGTGCAACGCCGGTGATGGATGGCATGGTCGTGCACACGCATTCAGCCATGGCGCGCGAAGCCCAGCAATCGGTGATGGAGTTTCTGCTGATAAATCATCCGCTGGACTGCCCGATATGTGACCAGGGCGGTGAGTGTGAATTGCAGGACGTTGCCATGGGCTATGGCAATGACGTGTCGCGTTACGTGGAAGGCAAACGCGTCGTGCTTGATAAAAGTATCGGCCCGTTAATTGCTACCGAGCTCACGCGCTGTATTCATTGCACGCGTTGCGTGCGCTTTGGTGAAGAAATCGCCGGCATCCGCGAACTGGGTATGACCAGTCGTGGTGAAAACGCCCGCATCGCTACTTATATTAAGGACGCCGTCACATCGGAGATGTCCGGTAACGTGATTGATCTTTGCCCGGTGGGCGCGCTGACGGCCAAACCGTCGCGCTATGCTGCACGCGCGTGGGAAATGACACAGCACGCATCGGTCGCGCCGCACGATTGCGTGGGTTCGAATATATTTGTGCATACCCTGCGTGACGAAGTGATTCGTGTCGTACCGCGTGATAACGAGGCGATTAACGAAGCCTGGATTTCAGACCGTGACCGTTTTAGTTATGAAGCGATAGACAGTGAGCAGCGCCTGCAGGCGCCGATGCTTAAAGTCGATGGCGAGTGGCGTGAAACCGACTGGGATACTGCATTGCGTTTTGTTGCAGACAGCCTCCGGCATGTCATAGAAGAGCACGGCGGGGAAAAAATACTTGCTCTGGTTTCACCCTGTTCAACCACGGAAGAGCTTTACCTGGCGCAGAAAATTGTACGCGCACTTGGCAGCGGGAATATTGATCACCGCCTGCGCCAGGCTGATTTCAGCGACCAGGCGTCTGCACCAGTGATGCCCTGGCTGGGCCAGAATATCGAAGATTTGAGTTCACTGGATGCCGCCTTGTTAATCGCGTCGAACGTGCGCAAGGAGCAGCCGATTATTGCGCATCGCCTGCGCCAGGCAGCGGTGAAAAACAATGCAAATATCCATTTGCTGAATACGCGCAGCTATGAACATCATTTTCCGCTGGCGAGCAATACTGCGGTTGCGCAGCAAACGCTTGCGCGCCATCTTGCGGGCATCGCCAAAGCTGCCTATGCTGCAGCAAAAACAGACGTACCGTCTCAACTGGCGAGCTATATTGATGCCGCCATCAGCGATAAATCCTGTAAGGACATCGTCACCCAGTTGAAGCAGGCTGACAACAGCACCGTGTTGCTGGGTGAGCAGGCAGCAATGCACCCTGACTTTTCCGTGCTGCGTGCACTGGCGTCTGCCATTGCCGAACTGACGGGCAGTCGGTTTGGTTATCTCAGCCAGGGCGCAAACGCTGCCGGTGCCTGGCTGGCCGGTGCGGTGCCGCATCGCGGTCCGGCGTGCGATGCAGATGCGCTCAAAGGTGAGCATGTCGGTCATGCTGGAGCACTTAATGCGGCTGCAACACTACTGCTCAACCTTGAACCTGATCTAGACGTTGCTAACGCGCATGCGCTGATCAATTCATTACAGCAAAATGACCTGGTGGTTGCGATCACGGCGTTTACCTCGGATGCATTGTATGCCACCGCAGATGTATTGTTACCAGCTGCCAGTTTTGCAGAAACATCGGGAACCTATGTCAACGTAGAAGGCTACTGGCAAAGTTTTGCAGGCTGCGTGTCGGCGAAAGGCGAATCGCGCCCGGCGTGGAAAATTTTACGCGTACTGGGTAATGTTCTGGGGCTGGAAGGGTTTGACTATGTCTCTTCCGAGCAGGTGCGCGATGAATTGCGTGCATTATGCCGGGATGTCGTATTGAACAACACCGTGCCTGCAGACGCCGCAGTCGAATACGTGGCTTACGATGGCGACATGCTGCGAGCGGGCGATGTGCCGATGTATGCCGGTGATGCTGTATTAAGGCGTAGCTCGTCATTGCAGAAAACAGTCGATGCGCAAAGTATATGTGCGCGTATCAATAGCAATGAAGCCGAGCGTTTAGGAATCGATGAAGCGGTTTCAGTGCTGGTCAAGCAGGGTGAATTGAGTGCGCACCTGCCGTTGGTCATCGATGATTCCATTCCGGATAACTGCTGCTGGATACCGCTGGCAGTGAATGGCAATGAGTTACTCGGCAGCCCGTTTGGCGCCGTGAGCATAAGCAAGGCCTGAGTCTGATGATTGAATATATTCCACAATGGCTGATTGATTCCTGGAACTGGTTTCCGCTCGATGCGCAAACCGTATTCATTATTCTCGGCAAAATTATTCTTATCCTGCTGCCACTGATGCTGGCAGTGGCGTACGTGACGTATGCCGAGCGTAAAATTATCGGTTACATGCAGGTACGTATCGGGCCTAACCGCGTTGGACCGCGTGGCTGGCTACAGCCGATTGCCGATGCAGTTAAATTACTTTTCAAAGAAATTATCATCCCGACCCAGGCCAACAAGTACCTGTTCCTGATTGCGCCGGTGTTGTCGATTGGCCCTGCGCTGGCGGCATGGGCGGTGATTCCATTTGACCGTGGCATGGTGCTGTCAGATATAGACGCGGGCCTGCTCTATGTACTGGCGCTGACCTCGGTCGGCGTCTACGGTGTGATTATCGCGGGCTGGGCATCCAATTCGAAATACGCCATCATGAGTTCGCTGCGCGCCGGTGCGCAAATCGTGGCCTATGAAATTGCCATGGGCTTTGCGCTGGTCGGCGTGTTGATGGCGGGCGGTAGTCTCAACCTGGGTGACATTGTCGAAGCCCAGGCAGGTGGTTTCTCCAACTGGTTCATCATCTGGCTGTTACCACTGTTCCTGGTGTATTTTATTTCCGGCGTGGCCGAGACCAACCGCGCGCCATTCGATGTCGCCGAAGGTGAATCTGAAATCGTCGCCGGTTTCCACGTGGAATATTCCGGCATGGCGTTCGCGGTGTTCTTCCTCGCGGAATACGCCAACATCATCATGATTTCGGCGCTGACTGCGCTGTTCTTCCTCGGCGGCTGGTTGTCACCGTTTGAAGGCTGGTCATTTCTGCAGGGTACTTTCCTGGTCGAAACCAGTATCGTCTGGTTCCTCGCCAAAACCGCGTTCTTTATTTTTTGTTTCCTCTGGTTCCGCGCTACATTCCCGCGTTATCGCTATGACCAGATCATGCGGCTCGGCTGGAAAGTATTCATACCCGTCACCATCGTCTGGATATTTGTCGAAGGCGTGATGGTGGTACTCAAAGTCGGTCCGTGGGCAGCATAGGTGAATGATATGAAAGCACTCAGACATTTCATTCAAAGCTTCACCCTGTGGGAGCTGTTCAAGGGGCTGGGCGTCACCGGGCGTTACCTGTTTGCGCGCAAAATCACCGTGCAATACCCGGAAGAGAAAACCCCGATGTCGCCGCGCTTTCGCGGCCTGCATGCCCTGCGCCGATATGCAAATGGTGAAGAGCGCTGCATCGCATGTAAATTGTGTGAGGCAGTCTGCCCGGCATTGGCGATTACGATTGATTCGGAAGAACGCGAAGACGGTACCCGTCGCACCACGCGTTACGATATAGATTTGTTCAAGTGTATTTATTGCGGTTTCTGTGAAGAAGCCTGCCCGGTGGACTCGATCGTGGAAACGCATATTTTTGAATACCACTTCGAAGAACGCGGCACCAATATTATGACCAAGGAAATGTTGCTGGAAATCGGCGACAAACACGAAGCCGAAATCGCGGCCAATAAACAGGCGGATGCCCGTTATCGTTAATGGGTAAATGACATATGAGTTTTACTGATTTTATATTTTTTGCATTTTCAGGACTGCTGATCGCCGCTGCGCTCGGTGTCATCTTGTCGCGCAACCCGGTACATTCGGCGCTGTTCCTGGTGCTGAGTTTTTTCAGCGCTTCTGCATTGTGGTTGTTACTTGAAGCCGAGTTTCTCGCCATTGCGCTGGTGCTGGTGTATGTCGGCGCGGTCATGGTGCTGTTTTTGTTCGTGGTGATGATGCTGGATATCAACCTGGTGCAGATGCGACAGGGCTTTGTGCGTTATATGCCGATCGGTGCGTTCTTCGCATTGTGCCTGGTGGGCATCATGGTATGGGTGGTGGGCGATTTCAGCGAGGATATTTTCAATACCCCGCAATTGCAGCAGGCGGTGCAACACGATGCCGATTACAGTAATACCCGCGAGCTCGGCCGTGTGCTGTACACCGAGTACGTGCTGCCATTCGAAATCGCCGCGGTGATATTGCTGGTCGCGATCATTGCCGCCATCACGCTCACACTGCGCCGGCGCGAGTCCACCAAATATCAAACCCCCGGCAAGCAGGTCAAGGTCAAACGCAAGGACCGGTTGCGCGTGGTCAAAATGGATGCGGTCTCGCGGGAGCCAAAGGCATGATGGTCGGACTCAACAGTTACCTGATACTTGGCGCGATTTTGTTTGCCATCAGTATCGCGGGCATTTTTCTCAATCGCAAAAATGTGGTGGTGCTGCTGATGTGTATCGAGTTGATGCTGCTCGCGGCCAATATCAATTTTGTCGCGTTCTCGCATTATTTAAATGACAGCGCCGGCCAGGTGTTCGTGTTCTTTATTCTGACGGTGGCGGCAGCCGAAGCGGCAATCGGCCTGGCGATACTGGTGGTGCTGTTCCGTAACCGGGGCAGTGTGGCTGTCGAACAACTCAGCGAGATGAAGGGCTAGTTATGGAATCTATTTATCTCGCCATACCGCTGGCATCGCTTATCGGCGCGATTATCGCCGGCCTGTTCGGTGGACGTATCGGTCGCACCGGTGCGCACACAGTCACGATTCTGGGTGTCGGTATTTCATTTATATTGTCGCTGGTGGTACTCAACCATCATGTGTTCGCCGGTGGCGAGACGTTCAACGGCACGGTCTATACCTGGATGGTGTCGGAAGGCATCCATTTCGAAGTCGGCTTCCTGATCGATCGCCTTACGGTGATGATGATGTCGGTAGTCACCGGCGTGTCACTCGCGGTGCATGTCTACACCATTGGTTACATGGCCGATGATGAACACAACTGGCCGAATGATTCGCTCGCCGGCAAAAATTCGTATCAGCGCTTTTTCAGTTATATCTCGCTGTTCACGTTCTCCATGCTGATGCTGGTGATGTCGAACAACTTCCTGCAGCTGTTCTTCGGCTGGGAAGCGGTGGGCCTGGTGTCCTACCTGTTGATCGGTTTCTGGTCGGTGCGCCCGACCGCAGTGTACGCCAACCTCAAGGCGTTCCTGGTGAACCGTGTCGGTGACTTCGGTTTCATCCTCGGTATTGCCGCGGTGGTGATGTATACCGGCAGCCTGGATTATTACGATGTATTTGCCAGGGCTGAAACACTCGCCGGCAGCAGCATGGCGATATTTGGCGATACCCAGTGGAACGTGATGACAGTGATCTGCATCCTGTTGTTTGTCGGCGCCATGGGCAAGTCGGCACAGGTGCCATTGCACGTCTGGTTGCCGGATTCGATGGAAGGCCCGACGCCAATTTCCGCGCTGATTCATGCTGCGACCATGGTGACTGCGGGTATTTTCATGGTGGCGCGCATGTCGCCGATGTACGAGTTGTCCGAAGTTGCGCTCAGCTTTGTCATGATCATCGGTGCGATTACTGCGCTGTTCATGGGCCTGGTCGGCATTGTGCAAAACGACATCAAGCGTGTGGTGGCGTATTCAACCCTGTCGCAGCTGGGTTATATGACCGTGGCGCTGGGCGCTTCGGCGTACTCGGCAGCAGTTTTTCATTTGATGACCCACGCGTTCTTCAAGGCCCTGCTGTTCCTCGCCGCCGGTTCGGTGATTATTGCCATGCACCACGAGCAGGACATGCGCAAAATGGGTGGGCTTAAAAAATATATGCCGATTACCTACTGGACATCGCTGGTGGGTTCGCTGGCACTGATCGGTTTCCCGGGATTGTCAGGCTTCTTTTCCAAGGACGTGATTATCGAAGCGGTGCATCATTCTTCAACCCCGGGCCACACCATTGCCTACATGGCGGTGCTGTCAGGCGTATTCATTACCGCGTTCTATTCGTTCCGCATGTTCTTCCTGGTGTTCCACGGCAAGGAGCGCATGGATCAGCACACCAGGGAGCATTTGCACGAAACCCGCTGGGTGGTCACCGGCCCGTTGATTGCGCTGGCGATTCCTTCGTTCTTTATCGGCGGTTTCACGATTGAATACATGTTGTTTGGCGATTACTTCGGTAACGCGATATACATCGCCGAGCACCATCGCGGGCTGGAAATTGTCGGCCAGGGTTTCCGCAGTGCCATTGGTTTTGTCGAGCACGGTTTTGCCGGGCCTGCATTCTATCTTGCCGCCGCGGGCGTGATCGCTGCCTGGTATATGTATTTGCATAACCCGGCGATGGCCGATCGCATGAAAACTATTTTTGCAGTGCCGTATAAAATTCTCGATGAAAAATATTACGCCGACAAGGCGAATGAAGTCGTGTTCGGTGCCGGCAGCCGCAACCTGGGTAATGGCCTGTGGAAATTTGGCGACATGCTGTTTATTGATGGCCTGCTGGTGAACGGCTCTGCCAAAGTCGTGGGCTGGTGTTCTGGCGTAGTGCGCCTGCTGCAAACCGGTCTGCTGTATCACTATGCGTTTGCCATGATTATTGGTGTGCTGGGTTTACTCACCGCCTTCGTGATTTTTTAGGATAAAACATGTTTAGCGACTGGCCATTATTAAGTCTGACTGTGTGGGTGCCCATTCTTGGCGGACTTGCCGTGCTGCTGGCAGGCGACAAGGGTGATGCCAATGGCATGCGCCGGCTTGGCCTGATGATATCGATTGCCACCTTTGTGCTCAGTCTTGGCCTGTACACCGGGTTTAATATCAGTACCTCGGACATGCAGTTTGTCGAACGCGCCAACTGGATTGCGGCGTTTGATATTTATTATCACCTCGGTGTCGATGGTATATCGATGCCGCTGATTATTCTCACCACGTTTACCACCATCCTGGTGATCCTGGCCGGCTGGGACGTGATCCAGAAAAAACCCTCGCAGTACATGGCGGCCTTTCTCATCATGGAAGGACTTATGGTTGGCGTGTTCGCCGCGCTCGACTCGATGCTGTTCTACGTGTTCTGGGAAGGCATGCTGGTGCCGATGTTTATCCTGATTGGGGTCTGGGGCGGAGAGCGCCGGGTCTACGCCACCATCAAGTTCTTTATTTATACCTTCATCGGCTCGGTGTTTATGCTGGTCGCGCTGATCTACATGTATTACCAGGGTGACAGCTTTGCCATACTCGACATGCACCGGCTCAAGCTGGGGATGGACGAGCAGGTGCTGATTTTCATCGCATTCCTGATGGCGTTTGCAGTCAAAGTACCGATGTGGCCGGTGCATACCTGGTTGCCCGATGCCCACGTCGAAGCGCCCACCGGCGGTTCGGTGATCCTGGCTGCGATCATGCTGAAGATAGGTGGCTACGGTTTCCTGCGTTTCAGCCTGCCGATTACGCCGGATGCCAGCGCGGCACTCGACTGGCTGATTATCCTGATGTCACTCGTCGCCATTGTGTATATCGGCTTTGTCGCCCTGGCGCAGAAAGACATGAAAAAACTGGTGGCGTATTCTTCGATTGCGCACATGGGGTTTGTCACTCTCGGCATGTTCGTGATTTTCCAGATTGCAGATAACAGTGCCAATGCCACTGGCGGCGGTGCCGTGCTCGCGCTCGAAGGTGCCATGATCCAGATGATTTCGCACGGTTTTATTTCCGGCGCACTGTTCCTTATGATCGGCGTACTCTACGACCGCATGCATACCCGCGAGATCGATGCCTACGGCGGCGTGGTCAATACCATGCCGGTGTTTGCCGGCTTTGCCGTGTTCTTTGCGATGTCGAACGCCGGCCTGCCTGGTACCTCGGGTTTTGTCGGCGAGTTCATGGTGATCATCGCCAGCTTCCACGCGAATTTCTGGTATGCCTTCCTCGGTGCCACCACGCTGATCCTGGGTGCCGCTTATACCCTGTGGATGGTGAAGCGCGTGTTCTACGGTGAAGTCGCCAATGACAATGTGCGTGCATTGAAAGATCTGAATGCACGTGAGTTTGTGATCATGGCTGTGCTCGCCGTGGCTGTGCTCGGGCTTGGCCTGTGGCCGGCACCGGTGGTCGACGTGATGCATGCCACGATTGATAACCTGTTGCAGCATGTGTCTGTTTCTAAACTTACAACGCTTGCGGGAATACAGTAATGACACTCGAATCCCTCAATTACATCACCGCTTTGCCGGAAATTTTTCTGCTGAGCATGGCCTGCGTGGTGCTGGTCGTGGACGTGTTTCTGCGCGATGATCAGCGCAACACCAGTTACGTACTGGCACAGTTAAGCCTGCTGGGTACCTTCGCGTTATTACTCGGCGGCATCACCGATGCGCGCGTGTACTCGTACAACGACATGTTTGTACAGGATGGCATGGCCGACATACTTAAACTGTTTATCGTGGCAATCACTGCCGTGGTGTTCGTCTACTCACGTGATTATCTGAAAGACCGCGGCCTGTTCAAGGGCGAGTTTTACCTGCTGGCGCTGTTTGCAGTGCTGGGCATGATGCTGATGGTGTCGTCCGCCAGCCTGCTCATGCTGTATCTCGGGCTTGAACTGTTATCACTGTGTCTTTACGCGATGGTCGCCCTGCATCGTGATAATGGCAACGCCTCGGAAGCGGCGATGAAATATTTCGTGCTCGGTGCGATTGCCTCCGGCATGCTGCTGTATGGCATGTCGATGTTGTATGGACTGTCCGGCAGTTTGCAGCTGGTGGATATTGCAACTGCTGTGACCAACGCAGGCAGCAAGGATATCGGCCTGGTGTTCGCGCTGGTATTTGTACTGGTAGCGCTGATGTTTAAACTCGGTGCGGTGCCATTTCATATGTGGGTGCCCGATGTTTACCAGGGTTCGCCGACCGCGGTCACCGTGTTCCTGGGGACTGCGCCCAAGCTCGCCGGCTTTGCGATTATCATGCGCCTGCTGGTCGAAGGCCTGGGAGGCCTGCATGCCGACTGGCAGCAGATGCTGGTGATTCTCGCGGTGCTGTCGATGGCGATTGGTAATATCGTTGCGATTGCGCAGGCCAACATCAAGCGCATGCTGGCGTATTCGACCATATCCCATGTTGGTTTTATTATTCTCGGCCTGCTCGCGGGCACGGCTGAAGGCTATTCATCCGCGATGTTCTACACCGTCAGTTATGCAATGATGTCACTCGGTGGTTTCGGTATCGTCATGTTGCTGGCGCGTTCGGGGTTTGAAGCCGACCAGCTCGATGATTACAAGGGGCTCAATCAGCGCAGCCCGTGGTATGCCTTCATGATGCTGATCCTGATGTTCTCCATGGCCGGTGTGCCACCAACGCTGGGTTTCTGGGCCAAGCTGGCCGTGCTCAAGGCGATCATTCATATCGACATGGTATGGCTGGCCGGCGTTGCGGTGTTTTTCTCCATCATTGGCGTGTTCTATTATTTGCGCATTATCAAGCTGATGTACTTTGATGAACAACAGGACAGCACACCGCTGCAGTGCAGCACTGATATGCAGATAGTGCTTAGTGGTAATGCATTATTGATTCTTGCGCTGGGCCTGTATCCCGCGGGCCTGATGGCGTTGTGTATATCTGTATTCGGTTGAATACACTATCACGCACATAAAAAAAGCCGGCTGTTGCCGGCTTTTTTATGCTGAAGTTTTATTGTAAATTCAGCTTGTGACACACCAGTCCGGCCAGCCACGGAAAGCCGAGTTGTTCAACGCTGTCGGCCAGGGCATAGTATTCCCACAGTTTACCGGTGCCGAGGAAACCAAGATCAACATCGCTGTACCAGCCAAATTGTCCATGGCTGATATTCAACCGGGTCGATATGCACTGGCTGCTGGCAAATTTTTCCAGCAGCGGTGTTTGCCCGCTATAACTGAGCATATTATCCAGTTCATTCATTGTCGAAACATGGTCATCGAACACGGGTAGCGGCAGATAAGTTTCCAGGGTCTGCAAGTCGACATCGCCATCATTTGTGGTAAGCGCTAACTCAACCTGCTGCTTCCAGTAACGCGCCAGCTGTGGCTCGAGCACCGGTTTTATGTCCAGGGTAAACGGGTAGGTTTCAGGCGCGATGTATACCTGCGTGCTAAACGTCATCGGCAGCCCTGCGGGGCCGGCATAGACAAACTCGATATAGGTTGCAGCATATCCACTGGCGGGTTGTGGCAGGGTGGTGCGGTACTGGCCGTTCGCATCCGGCGCGATCACTTCTTCTGTCCAGGCCTCACCAATACTGACTTTTCTGAAATCACGCGCCAGCGGATTCGTCGCGCGCCATACCCGTACCCGTTGCGGCGGCAGGGTCGCGCTTGCAATCAGTTCATTGTTTTGCACTTCCCAGTTCAGTTCGGGGCGTGGCAGGTCAAACAGTAATGTCTGGTACCAGCCCAGCAATGAATACAGGGTGTCGAACACGCTGGTCACCGAGTTCTCCAGTGAATGATCGGTATTGGGTGCATAGCGAATCAGTTTTTCGCCCGGCAGGTCGGCATAATAAAAGCGTGCAGAATCCGGCAGAAAGAACTGGTCACCGGAGGAATTGAGTATCAATTTTGGCAATGACAGGCGATCACGATATTCATAAGGATCGATGATACTGGCAAGATCGCGAAATTCCGGCGAACGCAGGCGTTGCAAAACATCCAGCTGCAGCAGGCTGCTGAATTCGTCGATAAATGCACCATAACTCCGGTACTGGTTTTCCAGGCTGGGGGCGACATTCAGAAAATCGATCACCCCCGGGGCAATAGCAATCACGCGCGCATCAATTGCCGCCGCCAGCCAGGTCACCAGGCCGCGCTTGGAATACCCGGTGATGACAAAATCATCGACCTGGTAAGCGCCCAGGGTGGGTGCGATCTGCTGCACCGCATCCATCGCCCTGATCACCGCCTTGGTCATCGGCACATGCACCGGCCAGGTGGTGTCGCCGGTGTCCAGGTACTTGTCCCAGCTATAGCCGACGAGGTCATCTTCCTTGAAGCCCGTGCTTTCACCGGGGAAGAATAATGGCTGGTTGGGCACCTGGTAGACCGCGCTGACGATGGTTTGCGAGCCGAGCGCCAGCTGGGAAATGATCTGTACAATCACCTCGCTGGCGCCGGGCAGCGGGTCGGTATTATCGTTATCCCCGACGAACAACATGCCGGTGGTGCTGATGACTTGGTCAGGCACGGCAATCACCATCTGGTGCTGCCACAGGGTGCGGTCAATTTCATCGCTGCTGCGCCATTCCTGTGACACCATATTGTACAGGTGGAGGGTGAGGCCAGCGGCGGGAATGCTCGCCAGGTGCTGGTAGCTGAACTTGCCATCGTCCTGATTGACATAGGCTTCCAGCGCCTGCCTCGGGTTGTTGATATCCAGCGCGTAGAGCGGTGCACTGAACAGCAGGGTTAAACAGCAGAACAGGGTTTTTTGCAGTGATTTGAAGTCCATGAGTGCGTCCTTTTGATCCAGGGGTGTTGATTTGAATGCATTTCCGGCCGGCAGCGGGGGTATTGAAATGCGGCCGACGCAGATAAATTTATATCACAACATGCTGACGGCCGGCTATTGTCCCGACGAATGTCGAGATACCTTGCAATCGCGGGACTAAATCAGTATTATCTCCGCCGTTGTTGCGGGGTGGAGCAGTCTGGCAGCTCGTCGGGCTCATAACCCGAAGGTCGTAGGTTCAAATCCTGCCCCCGCTACCAGATTTTTATGGTTTGTGGCATGAAGGTCTCCGATGGGAAACCTTCGGGTTATGAGCCCGACAAGATCGTCGGTCTCAGCTGGATGATTACGGGCCGAAGCTCGTAGGTTTAAATCCTGCCCCCGCTACCAGTTTTTTTCGTCGGATTGTCTGTACAGGCGAAACTCGGGGTCGAATGACCCGTAAAGTGGTGATTCTGGTACGCGAAACGGGTGTTGAACTGCCTGCGAGTGCCGTGGTCCGATGAATACTTGAGAGGCTCCGTTTACGGGGCCTTTTTATTAGCGAAAGAAAAATTGAGCGATGCGCCGAAATCTGAGCCAGTTGTGGGAGTTGTTTGAACCAGTGGTGCAGGGCCTGGGCTATGAGCTGGTTGAAATCGAATACCTGCCCAACCCGAAATTCGGCGTCTTGCGCCTGTATATCGACAGTGAAAACGGTATTCAGCTGGAAGACTGTACCGAGGTGAGCCACCAGGTCAGTGCACTGATTGATGTAGAAGACCCGTTGCCGGGGAAGTTCAACCTGGAGATCTCATCCCCGGGGCTGGATCGGCCACTGCGTAAGCTCGATGATTTTAAAAAATTTACCGGCGAGACAGTGAAAATCAAAACATCGATGGCCCTGGCCGGGCAGCGCAATTTCAAGGGACAGCTTTTGGCGGTCGAGAATGATGAACTCGTGCTCGACTGCGATAATAAACAGGTACGCGTGCCGCACGCCGCCATCGACAAGGCGCGGCTGGTACCTAATTTTGATTAGATCAAGTAATGAGGTTAAGCCAATGAGGACATGCCAATGAGCAACGATATTCTCTACGTAGTGGACGCCGTTTCCAATGAGAAAGGCGTTGATAAAGAGATTATCTTCCAGGCACTCGAGGCTGCGCTGGCAACAGCAACGCGCAAGAAGCATGGCAAGGAAATCGAGGTCCGTGTCGACATTAATCAGGACACCGGTGACTACGATACCTATCGTCGCTGGCAGGTGATTGCGGTTGACGAACCGATGGAAAACCCGCTCGCGCAAATTACCATTGAAGCAGCGCAGATTGATGATCCCGAGATTCAGCCTGGTGAATTCATCGAAGAACAGATCGAGTCGGTCGCATTCGGACGTATTGCAGCGCAGACCGCCAAGCAGGTTATTGTGCAGAAAGTACGCGAAGCCGAACGTGCACGCGTGGTTGAAGCCTACCAGGGGCGTGAAGGCGAGCTGGTCATGGGCACGGTAAAACGTGTCGAACGCGGCAATGTCTATCTCGACCTCGGTGAAAATGTCGAAGCCTTCATTCCGCGTGAAGACATGATCCCGCGTGAAGCTGTGCGTCCCGGTGACCGCCTGCGTGGTTATTTGCGCGAAGTGCGTTCCGAAATTCGCGGCCCGCAATTATTCGTCAGCCGCACTGCGCCGGAATTTCTGGTCGAGCTGTTCAAGCTCGAAGTGCCCGAAGTTGACCAGGGCCTGATCGAAATTATCAGCGGTGCACGTGATCCAGGTTCACGTGCAAAGATTTCAGTGCGTTCACATGACAAGCGCCTTGATCCCGTGGGTGCCTGTGTTGGCATGCGTGGTTCGCGAGTACAGTCGGTTTCCAATGAACTTGCAGGCGAACGCGTAGATATTATTTTATGGGATGAAAACCCGGCGCAGTTTGTGATCAACGCGATGTCTCCGGCAGAAGTCACGTCCATCATGCTGGATGAAGAAAGTCATAGCATGAACATCGCGGTCGAAGAAGACAAGCTCGCGATGGCGATTGGTCGCGGTGGTCAGAACATCCGACTTGCTTCAGAACTCACTGGCTGGGAACTGAACGTGATGACCGAGAAAGAAGCCGAGGAACGCAGCGAAGAAGAAAGCGTGCAATACATCAAGGTGTTCATGGATCAGCTTGATGTTGATGAAGACCTTGCCGGTATCCTGGTCAGCGAAGGCTTTACTTCAATCGAAGAAGTCGCCTACGTACCCGAAGCAGAACTGCTCGGCATAGACGAGTTTGATGAAGACATAGTCGCCGAGTTACGTAACCGTGCCAGTGATTTCCTGCTGACCCAGGCGATTATGAAAGAAGAAGTCCTCGACGCGCATCAGCCAGCAGAAGATCTGCTGACGATGGATGGCATGGATGAAGAAACCGCACTACGTCTTGCAGCCAGAAACATTTGCACCATGGAAGACCTGGCCGAGCAATCTGTCGATGAATTAATGGAAATCGAAGACATGGATGAAGTTCGAGCATCGTCGCTGATTATGACTGCACGTGCACCCTGGTTTGCAGCCGAGGAACAATCCTGAGCATTGCGCAAGCATGCCTGATAGAACAGAGGTAGATGTATGGCAGAAGTCACCGTAAAACAACTTGCTGAAGTCGTGGGTACGCCCATCGACCGTTTACTTGAACAGATCAAGGATGCGGGTTTGACAGCGGATAATGCAGACGCGCTTATTTCCGACAAGGACAAGATGCAGCTGCTGCAATATTTGCGCAACCAGCATGGCAAGCGTGCCGCGGCAAGTGTTGAAGGTGGTGAGGCCAAGCCGCGCAAGATTACGCTCAAACGCAAAACTGTGAGTGAGCTTAAAGTCGGCAGTGGTGCAGCCGGGCGTTCGAAAACAGTGGCCGTTGAAGTGCGCAGAAAACGCAGCATTGCCAAGCCGGTTGAAACCGAAACCACGGGCGAAAGCGGTAAACCTGTCGAACTGGAAGAACTCGATCGCCTGCGCGCTGACCAGGCACAACGCGAACTGGAGCGTGAACAGGAACTGGAAAGAAAGCGTGAACGTGCAGAAGCGCGTGAGCGTGAAGAGCTTGAAGCCAAATCGAAACACGAACAGGCCCGGCAGATTGTTGAAAAAGAAAAACAGCAGGCCGCAGCACCCAAGGTTCTGACCGTGGATGAATTGCAGGCGGCTGAAAACCGCCGGCAGAAAGCCGGCAGTAAAAAGCCGCGTCATGAAGACGTGCGCAAAGCCAAGGAAGAAACGCTTTATGGACGCACAGAACTGCATGTCAGTACTGGTGGCCAGCGCAAAAAGAAAAAACACAGACAGCCGTCACAATCCGTGCACGCCGAGACTCGTCATGGTTTTGAAAGACCCGTGGCGCCGATTGTGCACGAAGTTACCATCCCTGAAACCATTACCGTAGACGCGCTGGCAAAACGCATGTCGATGAAAGCCGGCGAACTCATCAAGGAACTGATGAAAATGGGCGTGATGGCGACGATCAATCAGGTGATTGATCAGGACACCGCCACGCTGCTGGTCGAAGAACTCGGCCACACGCCAAAACTGGTGAGCGAAGACGATGCAGAAAAAGCATTGCTGACACGCGAGGAAGACGGTAGTGAGTTATTACCGAGGCCGCCAGTAGTGACCATCATGGGCCATGTTGACCACGGTAAAACGTCGCTGCTTGATTATATTCGCACCTCGAAAATCGCTTCCGGCGAAGCCGGTGGTATCACCCAGCACATCGGTGCCTACCATGTTGAAACCGACAAGGGTGTGATCAGTTTTATTGACACCCCCGGCCATGCCGCGTTTACCGGCATGCGTGCGCGCGGTGCAAATGTGACTGATATTGTCATTCTTGTTGTAGCTGCCGACGATGGTGTCATGCCGCAAACTGTCGAAGCGATCCAGCATGCGAAAGCTGCGAGCGTACCGATAATCATCGCGGTGAACAAGATCGACAAGGAAGATGCAAATCCTGAGCGGGTTAAAACCGAACTCGGTGCGCACAATATTATTCCCGAGGAATGGGGCGGTGACAGTATTTTCGTCAACGTATCTGCGTTGACCGGTGAAGGCATTGACGCCCTGCTGGATGCCATTAGCATCCAGGCCGAAGTGATGGAATTAAAAGCATCGGTTGATGGCATGGCCAAAGGTGTTGTGCTCGAAGCCATGCTTGACAAGGGCCGCGGTGTCACCACTACTGTGCTGGTGCAGGAAGGCACGCTGAATAAAGGCGACATCATGCTCGCCGGCGAAGAGTTTGGCCGCGTGCGCGCGATGTTTGATGAACATGGTCACAGCATCGAAAGTGCCGGGCCGTCTATTCCGGTTGCGGTGATTGGTCTGTCCAACCCGCCGAGTGCCGGCGATGAAATGCTGGTGGTGGCTGATGAGCGTACCGCGCGTGATGTCGCTTCCAGGCGTAAACACAAAACCCGCGATATGCGTCTTGCCACTCAGCAGCAGGCAAAACTAGAATCATTGTTCGACCAGATGCAGGCAGGCGCCGTCAACAAGCTCAACATACTGCTCAAGGCAGACGTGCAGGGCACGCTGGAAGCTATTCGCGATGCACTGACCAAGCTGGCAATCGATAATGCTGAAGTCGATGTCGCGATCGTCGGTTCCGGCGTGGGTGGCATCAACGAAACCGATATCAGTCTCGCCGCCGCATCGAATGCCATCGTAATAGGTTTCAATGTGCGCGCTGACGCTGCAGCAAGACGAGCAGCAGCTGAACGTGGTGTCGAGATCAAGTACTACAGCATTATTTACGAGCTGATAGAAACTGTAAAACAGGCGCTGGTGGGCATGCTTGCGCCAACCTTCCGCGAAGACATCATCGGGCTCGCGACGGTGCAGGAAGTATTCGGTTCTCCCAAGTTTGGCCAGGTGGCGGGTTCACTCGTTACCGAAGGTGTGGTCAAACGCCGGCAGCCGATTCGCGTTTTGCGTGACAACGTGGTGATCTTTGAAGGCGAACTTGAATCTTTGCGCCGCTTCAAGGACGATGTTGAAGAAGTCAAAAGTGGTACCGAATGCGGTATCGCCGTGAAAAACTACACCGATGTTAAGCCGGGCGACCAGATTGAAGTATTCGAGCGTGTACAGCTCGAAAGCAAGCTCTAACAGCATTGTAGACGCCTGACTCAATGCCCAGAGAATTTTCCCGCAGCCAGCGCATGGCTGAGCAAATACGTCGTGATATTTCCGAGATCGTGCGTGGTGAACTAAAAGACCCGCGCATGGGCCTGTGTTCTTTCACCGAAGTAAGAGTCAGTCGTGACATGAGTCATGCGCTGATTTTTTGCTCGGTGTTAAATGAACAGGACTCGCAGGAAACCGTCGATACGCTCAATCGTGCCGGCGGATTTCTACGCAGCCAGCTGGCGCGCCGAATAAAGGCACGGATTGTGCCGACACTCAAATTTGTGCTGGATGACAGCATGACGCGTGGTGAAGCCATGGATGCATTGATCAAGCGCGCAGTGAGTTCAGACAAGGAACATCACCAGGACGATGATGTGTCAGAGCAGAACACAAACAATGACAACAACGACCAGTAGCCGGGACAAAATCCAGATCATGGCAAGACGTAAATTCAAGGGCCGTTCGGTCAATGGTGTGCTGTTGTTTGACAAGCACGCAGGTGTCAGCTCCAACCACGCCCTGCAGTCGGTGAAACGATTGTTCGGCGCGAGCAAGGCCGGGCATACCGGCAGTCTCGATCCACTGGCGACCGGCATGTTGCCGATCTGCTTTGGCGAAGCGACAAAAATATCGGCGTTTCTGCTCGATGCTGACAAACGCTATCGCATGCGCTGCCGCCTGGGCGTGACCATGGATACCGGCGATGCCGATGGTAAAGTCATCGATGAACGCGATTGCAGCCATGTCACCCGTGCCGATATCGAAGCCCTGCTGCCGGACTTTCTCGGCGAAATCGAACAGATACCACCGATGTATTCGGCACTGAAACACGAAGGCCAGCGCCTCTACAAGCTGGCACGCGAAGGTATCGAGGTTGAGCGTAAGCCGCGAAAAATCACCATTCACGAACTGATTCTGCACGGCTACGAAGACGGCGTAATCGATATGGAAGTTGCCTGCAGCAAGGGCACCTACGTGCGAACCCTGGCCGAGGACATCGGCAACCGGCTCGATTGTGGCGCGCACGTGATTGCGCTGCGACGTCTCGCCGTGGGCCCGTACACGGGTGACATGATCAGCCTCGAGCAATTGCAGGCACTGGCCGAGCAGGGCCGCGATGCACTCGATGCCTGCCTGTTGCCGATCGAGAGTGGCATCGCCAACTGGCCTGACGTCAAGCTGGATAATGACTCGGCGTTTTACATGCGCCAGGGCCAGCCCATCCTGGTGCCACACGCGCCAACCTGCGGGCTGGTGCGTATATATCATCATCAGAAATTCATGGGTGTTGGCGAAATCCAGGACGATGGCCGGGTCGCACCGAAACGAATGATCCAGGCGGCTTCCTGAGTATGGCTCAGGCCGAGCGCCCGCAAAAAATCTTTGCCAGAACAGTGCTTTTGCCTGTCTGGAATAAGTGATAAAATCCCCCACCTTTTTACCGACTGCAATTACAGAATTTTGGAGCAAGCATGGCCTTATCGACAGAATCAAAAGCCGGCGTAGTTGAAAAATACCAGCGTACTCAGGGAGATACCGGCTCGCCGGAAGTCCAGGTTGCGCTGCTGACTACCCGCATCACAGAACTGACAGGACACTTTCAGACCCACAAGGGTGATCATCATTCACGCCGCGGGCTGTTACGCATGGTTAACCAGCGCCGCAAACTGCTGGATTATCTCAAGAATAAAAACGCTGACCGCTACCTGGAACTGATTTCCAGCCTCGGCCTGCGCAGGTAATCCGTCACAGATAATTCGCCGCAGATAATCAACAATACGCGAACAACGATTATAAAAATCGGGAAACAGAATAGTGAAACCTACAGCAATCAAGAAAACATTCCAGTACGGCGATCATGAAGTAACCATGGAGTGCGGCGAAATCGCACGCCAGGCCTCAGGCGCCGTGATGATCAGCATGGCGGACACCGTCGTCTTTGTAACTGCAGTCGTGATGAAAGACGCGGACCCCGGCAAGGATTTCTTCCCGATGACCGTGAACTACCAGGAGCGTACTTACGCCGCTGGCAAGATTCCGGGCGGGTTTTTCCGCCGCGAAGGCCGTCCGAGTGAAAATGAAACCCTGATTTCACGCCTGATCGACCGCCCGATACGTCCGCTGTTTCCAAAAGGCTTTAAAAACGAAACCCAGATTGTTGCCACCGTGGTTTCAGTCTGTAACGAAGTGGACCCTGAAATTCCCGCGATTATCGGTGCATCTGCTGCACTCGCCATTGCCGGTGTGCCGTTCGCTGGCCCGCTGGGCGCGGCCCGCGTCGGTTACACGGACGGTGCTTACCTGCTGAATCCCTCCAAAGAAGCCATGAAAACGTCTGATCTTGACCTCGTGGTTGCGGGTACCGCTGATGCCGTGCTGATGGTGGAATCAGAAGCCAAAATGCTCTCAGAGGATGTCATGCTGGGTGCGGTCATGTTTGGTCACGAGCAGATGCAGATCCCGATCAAGGCGATCAGCGAGCTGGCTGCCGAAGTCGGCAATGAAGGCTGGACCTGGGAAGCACCCGCCGCCGATGAATCGCTGGCTGACAAAATGGCTGCTGCTTACAGTGCACAACTCACCGAAGCCTACCAGGTGGCTGACAAAATGCAGCGCCAGGAGTCGGTAAAAGCGATTAAAAACGCTGCCGTTGCAGAACTGGTTTCAGACGATGGCTGGGATGAAGCTGCCGTCACCGGCGCGTTCTACAAGCTGGAAAAATCAATCGTACGCGACCGCATTATTGCCGGTGAAAAGCGTATCGACGGTCGTACCACCAGTGATGTGCGCCAGATCACCGTGCGTACCGGTGTGCTGCCACGTACCCACGGTTCAGCACTGTTTACCCGCGGTGAAACCCAGGCACTCGTCGTCACCACGCTGGGCACTGCACGTGATGCACAGATTATCGATGCCCTGGGGGGCTCATACCGTGAGCCCTTCATGCTGCACTACAACTTCCCGCCTTACTGTGTCGGTGAAACCGGCATGGTCGGCAGTCCAAAACGCCGCGAAATCGGTCATGGACGTCTTGCCAAGCGCGGCGTGCTCGGGGTGATGCCTTCGGAAGAAGAATTCCCCTACACCATTCGCGTGGTCTCAGAAATCACCGAGTCCAACGGTTCGAGCTCGATGGCCTCTGTCTGCGGTACCAGCCTGTCGTTGATGGATGCGGGCGTACCGATCAAGTCACCGGTGGCCGGTATTGCCATGGGCCTGATTAAAGAGGGCGACAAGTTTGCCGTACTCACCGATATCCTCGGTGATGAAGATCACCTCGGCGACATGGATTTCAAAGTTGCGGGTTCTGCCGAAGGTATTTGTGCGCTGCAGATGGACATCAAGATCACCGGTATTACCCGCGAGATCATGCACGCCGCGCTGGAACAGGCCAAGAACGGTCGTATGTATATCCTCGATGAAATGGCCAGGGTAATTTCTGCGCCAAATACTGAAATGTCACAATATGCACCGCGTTACCTGACATTGAAAATTGATCCTGACAAGATCCGTGATGTGATCGGTAAAGGCGGCGCAGTGATTCGTGCGCTGACCGAAGAAACTGGCGCCACTATCGATATCGACGATGACGGTAATGTGAAAATTGCCTCCAGCGATCTGGCGGCTGCTGAAGAAGCCAGGACCCGCATTGAGCAAATTACCTCGGAAGCCGAAGTCGGCGTGATCTACAACGGTACCGTGAAGAAAATCATGGATTTTGGTGCTTTCGTGGAAATCCTGCCGGGTAAGGATGGCCTGGTACACATTTCGCAGATTTGCGAAGAGCGTGTCGAGAATGTCAGCGACAAACTCTCTGAAGGCGATACCGTGAAAGTCAAAGTTCTGGAAATTGACCGCCAGGGTCGTATTCGTCTCAGCATGAAAGCAGTTGAAGACGAAGCTGTTGCCTGATCTCACACCAGGCAGGCAATAAAAAAGGAGCCGCGAGGCTCCTTTTTTATTGCCCGGCTATATTTAGCTAAATTCGTGCCGAATCGCCCTGTGACGGAGATTTTCTATACTTATGCGCTACACTCCTGAAAAGTACAAACAAGGGGAGCGAAGAGTGAACATAAAATCTAAACAATTCCGTGCTGCGCTGGCGGTTAATATACTGGCGCTGGGGCTGGCGGCCTGTTCAAGTTCGCCTGCACCGTGGAGCCGTCCAGATACCTCACCGTGGACAGATAAACGCGCCGCAGAAGCGAGTGCTGTGCCCGATGATGAAATCATTGTGCAGGAACCGGTCATTTATGAACCTGCTCCTGTTACCTACGAACCAGATCCAGTCGTGTATGAGCCTGTGATCGATGTACCGCCACCCGCGGGTGTCGAGGCGCGTTCGGTCGTATCTGACATTAATAATGAGCAACGCATCATGGCCCTGCCGGGCAATCATTATGCAGTCCAGGTTTACGCCAGTAACACGCTCGCGAGCATGGATAAATTCAAGAACCAGAATATGCTGGACGATCTGCTAACAGTGAAAACCGACCGCAATGGCAAGACCATGTATGTACTGGTTGACGTCCATGAAACCCGTGGCAGTGCACAAATGGCAGCGGCAGAGCTGGAAAGCAAGATAGGCAGCAAGCCCTGGGTTCGCTCAGTTGCGGGACTGCAGAAAGTCGTACAACAATAGTTATTCAGCATACTTGTATCAGGAAGGCCGGTTTTCCGGCCTTCTTTTTGCGTGACAGAGAACCGCGCAGGCAGTCTGACTGTCGAATTCTCGTGATTAATGTTGCGCACGATCGACGGCTACGCAGTAACACGTAGCATAAACATATCGACCGCACGACGCGAGGACATACGGGGATAAACAAGCACGTCAAGACGGCGTAGAATCAGCAGTCAGTTGACTGATAAACTAGGCAGGTCGGTACCTGTTCAATATCTGCAGCATCAGCAGGCGTTTTCAACCTGAAAAAGAAGATAATATGCTTTTAGCTTTAGCCACTCGACGCATGCCCGCAGGGCCCGGATTTGCTTCAGTCATTCTCCTGATGTTAATTGTCAGCGGTTGTGGACAGTATGTTTCGAATGCCAAAAAAGAGTTTGCGGAAGGTCTCTCGGCCACGATACTTGAGCATGATGACAGCGAGACCATAAAACAGGCGATGCCGGCCTACATGGTGCTGGTGAGCAGCATGATTCGTTCTGACCCGGATAATGTCGGGCTGCTGATGTCTGGTGCAAAGCTCTATGGCGCTTACGCATCAGTATTCGTGGAAAACAAGGATCGCCAGCGCGTGCTGTCAGCAAGGGCATTTGAGTATGCCAGTCATGCGCTGTGTGTTACCCGGCCGACTAGTTGTGATATGCGTAAAAATTCATATCACCAGTTTGAGCTGTCGCTTGAGCAATTTAATAAAGCTGATGCAGGCGTGCTGTTTTCACTTGGCAGTGCCTGGGCCGGTCTGATCCAGGCCAGTAGTACAGACTGGAATGCGATCGCTGAGTTACCGCGCGCCAAAGCTGTGATCGAACGTGTACTGCAACTCGATGAGACAATAAATAATGGCGACGCGCACATCTACATGGGTGTAATGCAATCGCTGCTGCCGGAATCTATGGGCGGTAAACCCGAGCTGGCCAGGCAACACTTTGAAAGAGCTATCAAGATATCGACAGGTGTTAACCTGATGGCCAGGCTGATGTATGCAGAAAAATATGCACGCCTGGTATTTAATCGCGAATTGCATGACAGCTTGTTAAAAGAAATACTCGAAACAGACATCAGCAAGTCTGACAACAGGCTGATTGATGTCGTCGTGCAGGAGCGCGCACGGAAACTGCAGGCGAATGCGGATGATTACTTTTAGTGAGTAAGCAAACCGGCTACACCTGCTGAAATTGTCACAGGCGAAAAAAATGAAAAAAAACAGAGTCACACTATTCCTTACGCTTGCAACACTGCTCGTAGCCATGCTGGGGAGTTTACCTGTCAGTGCACTGGTGTTGAAAGTTGCCACCATCTCGCCCGACGGAACAGCCTGGATGCAGAAAATGCGCGACGGTGCTGACGAAATCAAAAAACAGACCCAGGGCAGGGTGGAGATCAAGTTCTACCCGGGTGGCGTCATGGGCAGTGATGAAAATGTGCTGCGTAAAATCCGCATCGGGCAGTTGCAGGGCGGTGCAGTTACCGCGGGCAGCCTGACCAATATATCCAAAGATATCAATATTTACGGCTTGCCGTTTTTGTTCAGTTCGCTTGAAGAAGTTGACCACGTACGTAGCCAGATGGATACGGTACTGAAGCAGCAGCTTGAATCAAACGGGTTTGTCTGTTTTGGCCTGGCAGAAGGTGGTTTTTCCTACATGATGTCTAATAAACCGTTACGTACAGTTGATGATGTGCGGGATCGTAAAGTCTGGCTGCCCGCAGGTAATGATGTCGGTGAAGCCGTGTTTAGCAGTGCCAACATATCGCCGGTTTCATTGCCAATATCCGATGTGCTGACCGCCATGCAGACGGGTTTGATTGACACTATTATTACTTCACCGATTGGTGCGATCGCATTGCAGTGGCATACCAGGATTAAATATGCAGTCGATGTGCCGCTGATTTATTATTCAGCCCTGCTGGTTATCGACAAAAAAGCATTTTCAAAAATCAATACTGAAGATGCCGCCATAGTACGGTCGATTATGGAGGTCAGGTTCAGGGAAATCGACAGGCAAAATAGACAGGACAATATTGCGGCGCGCAAGGCCTTGCAAAACCAGGGCATAGAATTTATCAAGCTGACGGATGCATCGCTCAAAGAGTGGCATGCGATTGGCGAGCTTGCGATGAAAAAGCTGGAGAAAAAAAACAGTTTCACACCATCAATATATGACCAGTTAATTCGTAGTTTGCGCGCCTCGGCTGCGGCTAATTAAGCCAGCTGCCGTTCCATGAACAGACGCATTGCCAGGACCTTAATTTGGATCAATAGGATTGAGGACTGGTTTCTGATAATCATGCTGGCAGTTATGGTGCTGCTGGCAGTGGCACAAATCATTTATCGCAATTTTTTTGATACAGGTGTTGCCTGGATCGATCCATCCCTGAGAATACTGGTATTGTGGGTCGCACTCTCCGGCGCGGTCATTGCAACGCGCACAGATAATCATATCCGTATCGATTTTTTCACCCGTTATATGTCAGCCACTGCCTGTAAATTCGTACAGCGCGCTGTCTATGCGTTTTCAGTCGTCGTGTGTGTCTTCATTTCATGGCACGCGATTCGCTTTGTGCAGATGGAATATGCCTACGGCACTGAAGTATTTTCCGGGATGAAAGCCTGGGTGACGCAACTGGTAATACCGGCTGGATTTTTCATGATGGCAATGCGCTATCTGATGTTATTCATCTCGCCGCCGAAAGTGAGAAAACGCTGATGGCGATCGGGATTTTCATGGTGGCCCTGCTGGTTGTGCTCGGCGCACCACTGTTTATCGTTATCGCCAGTAGCGCACTCTATGGATTTTCACGCTCGGGTGTTGACCTGTCAGTTATTGCGATTGAAATTTATCGTATTGTCGACACCCCCATCCTGGTGGCGATCCCGTTGTTTACCCTGGCGGGCTACCTGCTAGGTGAGAGCAAGGCATCAGAACGACTGGTGAAACTCACCGACGCGATATTGGGCTGGATGCCGGGCGGCCTTGCTATTGTGTCATTGTTTGCCTGCGCTTTTTTTACTGCGCTCACTGGCGCGTCAGGCGCCACCATTATCGCCCTTGGCGCCATTCTTTATCCTGCGATGAAACAGGCAGGTTATGCCGAAAAGTTTAATCTCGGATTGATCACCTCGTCAGGTAGCCTCGGCTTACTGTTCCCGCCGTCGATTGCACTCATCCTGTATGGCGTGATTGCTCAGCAGATGGATATCGGCCAGCCGGTGGCGATTGATGACCTGTTCCTGGCGGGTTTGTTGCCAGGCCTGTTGATGTTGCTGATGCTCACCGCCTGGAGTGTGTATAGCAGTACCCGACCCGCAACAGTCATTCGCAGAACCGAGTTTTCCTTGTTTAGATTATTGTCTGCGCTCAGGGAATCTCTCTGGGAATTGCCCATGCCGCTGGTTTTGATCGGCGGCATATATGGTGGTTACTTTGCCATCTCGGAAGCCGCTGCAGTATCGGTGTTATACGTGTTTATCGTCGAAGTGGTGATTCTGCGAGAAGTGCCGCTAAGGAAACTACCCAACATCATGCGCGATTCGATGGTGCTCGTCGGCGGTGTGCTGGTCATTCTCGGGGTTTCACTTGCATCAACCAACTACCTGATCGACGCAGAGGTGCCGAATAAATTGTTTGCGGCAGTGCGCGAACACATCGACAGCAAGCTGACTTTTCTGGTTGTACTCAATATTTTCCTGCTGGGTCTTGGCATGATCCTGGATGTTTTCTCGGCGCTGGTGATTATCGTACCGTTGATTCTGCCCATGGCGGTGGGCTATGGTATCGACCCGATCCACCTGGGAATTATATTTCTCGCCAATATGCAGATCGGTTATTTCACCCCACCGGTGGGTATGAACCTGTTCATCGCCAGCTATCGATTCCACAAACCGGTCACCGAGCTGTACGCGGCTACGATACCGTTCATGATTATCCTGATGATCGCGGTGCTGATTATTACCTACTGGCCGGAGTTGTCGCTGTACCTGGTGAATAATAAACATTAAACACTTGCCGCGAATATCGCAAAGGACGCAAATAAAAACTTTATTAATGTAAAAGAAAATAATTGATCGCAAAGGGCGCAAAGAAAGAATGTTAAGCGAATTTAATGATATTCATTGTCCGTACTGTGGCGAAAAAATTGAACTGTTTATCGATCGTTCGATAGACGAGCAAAGTTATATCGAAGATTGTTCGGTGTGCTGTCGGCCGATTGAGCTGACTGTGATTATCGTGGATGAGGATGTGAGTATTTTTGCCAAACGTGATGATGAGTGAGTTGGCGTATTTATGTGCCGTGCTTTTAGTTCCGTCATGCCAGCGGAGGCTGGCATCCAGTGACTTAGCTATTGATATCTTCCAGCGGGCAATACGGGTTTAATTATCGTGGTAGTGGGGCTGCCCGATGCACTCACAGCTCATAGGTTAGCGTGCAGGTTGGGGTGAGCTAAAGAACCCCGGCCTGGATTGCTGCCGAATCAGCCCTCGTCTTCCCTGACCATTTTGATAAAGCCAAGCAGGATGCCTATGCCTATGGCGATAAAGCCGTAGCCGAGCAGGGCGTAAGCGAGATAATCGAGCATTTTAATATAGACGAGTATCGACCCGACGCCCATTGACATCAGGCCGGACAGGATAATTTTGTAGCTGTGATTCAACATAGGTATCGTACGCTTTTGATGGGTATAAAAAAGGGGGCTGTCCTTTATTCCTTTTATGTTTGCACGTCGGTATAGCATTTGGGTTCAGAACAGTAGGACGCAATAACCAACGAGCATTGCGCCTTATGTTTTGTTTCTGAACAACTAGCGTTATCAATTTCCCCTTACAGCTTGCCGAGCCATGGCACTTTGGTAGCGCAAATCAGGCAGGACGCCTGATTTAGGTTTGCGCGCATGGATAGCGCGTCAAACCGGCGCGTAGGCAAAGTGCTGTGGCTCGGGAATTCCATGTGTTTTTTACATGGAACAAGCTATTTGGGCGGCATTTTCTTTGGTTACTTTCTTTGTTGCTGTAGACAAAGAAAGTGACTCGCCCGTGGGTGCGAATACCCACTACCACTGAAGGTGACTCCAGCTAAAAACGAGATCCTTCGCAACAACGGCTCAGGATGACAAGCTTTGGTTTCCCGTCATTATGCCGGAATCAATGCTAAGCCTTGCCCTGCAACTGCAAAACCACGCTCTCATTTTCCAGCGTCGAGGTATCCGAGGTAATCTCTTCGCCGCGCGCGATAGTGCGCAACAAACGGCGCATGATTTTACCGGAGCGGGTCTTGGGCAGGCCATCGGCAAAGCGGATATCATCCGGCTTGGCGATAGCGCCGATCTGTACGCCGACCCAGTCGCGCAGGACTTTCACCATTTCTTCGGCTTCTTTGCCCTTCGGGCGATCACCGTTGCAGATCACGAATGCGACGATGGCTTCGCCCTTGATATCGTGTGGGCGTGAGACCACCGCGGCTTCTGCCACGCGTTCGTGTGCTACCAGTGCTGATTCGACTTCCATGGTGCCGAGGCGATGGCCGGAGACATTGATAACATCGTCGATGCGCCCCATGATCCAGTAATAACCGTCTTCATCTTTGCGTGCACTGTCGCCGGCGAGATAATATTTGCCGCCGAATTTCGGAAAGTATGTTTCCCTGTAACGCTCATCATCGCCCCACACGGTACGCACCATGGACGGGAACGGTTTTTTAATCACGAGGTAGCCGCCCTTGTTGGCTTCGGTAATGGATTCACCTTCTTCATTCACCACGTCAGCAACAATGCCGGGCAGGGGCAGGGTGCACGAGCCGGGCTTGGTGCTGACGGCGCCTGGAATGGGCGCGATCATGTTGGCGCCGGTTTCAGTCTGCCACCAGGTATCAGTTATCGGGCAACGTTCTTTGCCGATGACGCGGTGATACCACATCCATGCTTCAGGGTTGATCGGTTCGCCCACGGTGCCAAGCAGGCGAATCGAAGATAAATCGTAAGCATTTGGAAATTCTTCGCCCATTTTCATCAAGGCGCGAATCGCGGTCGGTGCGGTGTAGAACACGGTGACCTTATGGGTTTCGCATATTTTCCAGAAACGGCCAAAGTCAGGCACACTGGGTGCGCCCTCGTAAATAACAATTGTGCTGGCAGCCGCGAGTGGTCCGTAGGCAACATAGGTGTGCCCCGTAATCCAGCCGACGTCTGCAGTGCACCAGAAGATGTCGGTGTTATTTAAATCGAACACCCACAGGTTGGTAATCACCGCGTTGAGTAAATAGCCAGCGCTTGAATGCTGTATGCCCTTGGGCTTGCCGGTGGAACCCGAGGTGTAGAGTAAAAACAGTGGATGTTCTGAATCCACCCATTCAGGTTCACAACTTGTCGGTTGTGATTCAACCACGGAATGCCACCAGTGGTCGCGGCCGTCCTGCATTTGTATATCATGGCCGGTACGTTTCAGTACAATAACGTTTTGAATACTGGGGCAGCCGGCGTCGAGTGCCTTGTCTGCAGCGCCTTTGAGTTCGACGATCTTGCCACCACGGTGGCCGCCATCTGCAGTCACCAGCATGGTGGCGCCGGCATCATTAATACGATCGCGTAAAGCTTCGGCTGAGAAACCACCGAATACCACCGAGTGAATCGCGCCGATGCGCGCGCATGCCTGCATGGCAATCACGGCTTCGGGTGTCATCGGCATATAAATAACAACGCGGTCGCCTTTGTTAATTCCTTTTTGTTTAAGCGCATTGGCAAACTGGCAGACTTCGTCGTGTAACTGTTGATAGGTAATATGGCGGATGTCGCCTTTTTCGCCTTCAAAAATAATCGCGTCTTTGTTTGCGTGTTTTGCAAGATGGCGGTCAATGCAGTTGTAAGTCACGTTCATCTCACCGTCGGCAAACCATGTAAAATGTGGCGCATTCGATTCATCGAGCACCTGGGTAAATGGTTTATGCCAGTCGATATAAGTACGTGCCTGCTCGGCCCAGAAGCCTTCGTAATCTGTTGCGGCCTGCTGATTCAACGCAGCAAAATCAGCTGGTTTTATGCGGGCGTTTGCAGTGAATTCAGCAGATGGCGGGAACTGGCGATTTTCTGTGAGACCAGAACTAATATCAGTATCAGACACGGTAATTATCCTTTGGTATCAATGGGTTATGGGGGTTATTGTATTTATATGGCGACCCGGCGATGTAGTATACCGCAAACATCGTGGGTTATCGCAAGTGGGAAGTTGCAGTCTTTGACTAAAGTCAGGCTTTTACTTTGCAGGTAAATACGTTAAAACCCATATGCAGTTACGTACACATGATCCAGTTGCACAAGCGCTGGCTGACCAGTGTTTCTATAAAAATAAATTTTCACAGGAGTAAATTAATGACCAAACTTGTAGACATCGAAGGCATCGGTCCTTCGTATGCCGAGAAGCTGACCGCCGCGGGCATAACTTCACTGGAAAACCTTTTGAAAAAATGCTGTGATAAAAAAGGCCGTAAAGATATTTGTGAAAAGTCCGGCATTAGTGAAAAAATGATTCTTGACTGGGTCAACCGTGCAGACCTGTCACGCATCAAGGGTGTGAGCACGCAGTACGCCGATCTTCTGGAATGTGCCGGCATCGACTCCGTGCCCGAACTGGCGCAGCGCAAAGGCGACAACCTGGCGGCAAAAATGGCGGAAGTAAACGCCGAGAAAAAACTGGTGCGTAAACTGCCGACTGCAAGCCAGGTGAATGACTGGGTTGAGCAGGCGAAAAAATTACCAAAGCTGGTGACGCACTGATAAGCGCAAACAGCAGGACATCAAACAGGGTGAGCAGGTTTCACCCTGTTTTTTTTCGGGATCAGGCCAGTATCCCATTGCCTGGAAATAATCGTCCAGGCCTGCTGCAGTGATACATCAGCAATCTCGGGCGAGACAGGCTGCCCCAGGAACGCCAGGATATTGCTAATAGTGTCAATCGGATTTGTTGCATCAATCGCCGCAGAGCCGGCGGATTTGCCGAGTTTGCTGCCGGTGTCATCTATCGCCAGTGGGCAATGCAGGTAGCCAGGTTGTGGATACCCCAGGCATCGTTGTAGATAAATCTGCCGTGGCGTGGAGACGAGTAAATCCGTGCCGCGCACCACTTCAGTAATATTTTGAAATGCATCATCAACCACCACAGCAAGCTGGTAGGCGAATAAACCGTCGCGGCGCCTGATGACAAAATCACCGACCTCAGTTGCTAGATTCTGTTGTTGCGCGCCGTAAACACCATCATTGAAGCTGATAATTTCATCCGGTACCCTGATGCGCACCGAGTAGTCGCT
>Ga0316201_10000068_pt1 | contig 40011 bp, 31 predicted proteins | sample CS6wburrow_MG_FD_204516 | JGI IMG/M metagenome (GOLD analysis project Ga0316201, IMG submission 204516) | Coastal sediment microbial communities from Delaware Bay, Delaware, United States - CS-6 worm burrow | ecosystem: Environmental > Aquatic > Marine > Coastal > Sediment | place: USA...
TGGATGACGCCATTGTGGTGGTCGAGGCTACCGTGGCACACATGGAGCGCGGCCTGGACCGGAAGGCCGCCGCCATCAAGGCCATGAGTGAGGTCTCCGGACCGGTGGTAGCCACCACGTTGGTATTACTGGCGGTATTCGTGCCCGCCGCCTTCATGCCCGGCATCACCGGCCAGCTGTACCGGCAGTTTGCGTTGACCATTGCGGTGGCGACTGTTTTCAGCTCCATCAACGCCCTGACCATGAGCCCGGCGCTCGCCGCCATGGTGTTGCGACTGCCGCCGGAGAAGAAAAATGCCTTCTTCCGCGGTTTCGACAATCTCTTCAGCAAGACAGAGAATCGTTACACCACCATGACCAAATCGCTGGTTCGCCGCACCGGGCTGATGCTGCTGCTGGCGGCAGGACTGGCCGGCTATACTGGTTGGCAATTCACCCAGCTGCCGACCGGCTTTCTGCCGACCGAAGACCAGGGCTACCTGCTGGTCCACGTTCAGCTGCCCGATGCAGCCGCCCAGGAACGTACCGGCGAAGTGCTGGACAAGGTCGACGCCGTACTCGCCAAGACCGAGGGCGTGGCGGACTGGGTTATTTTCGGCGGCTTCAACTTGATCGACGGTACGGCCTCTTCCAACACTGCCATCGTGTTCGTGACCTTCACACCCTGGGACGAGCGCAAAGACCCCAGCCTCAGACAGGAAGTCATCCTGGCCAAGCTGCAGGGTCAGTTCCAGGCAATCCAGGAGTCGATTCTCTACGCCTTCCTGCCCCCGGCCATCAACGGCCTGGGTGTGGCCGGCGGCTTCCAGTTCCAACTCGAGGACCGCGGCGGTATCGGCCTGGAGGAGCTGAACGTCATGCTCCAGGAAATTCTCCAGGACGGCGAGGCACAGAGCGGCATGGCCGGCCTGAACTCGACCTTCCGTATCGATGTGCCACAACTGTTCGCCGAGGTTGACCGCACCAAGGCCAAGACGCTGGGAATTCCGCTCGACGAGGTGTTCGGTACCCTGCAGGCCTACCTGGGTTCGGCCTATGTCAACGACTTCAACAAGTTCGGGCGCACCTGGCAGGTCAAGGCCCAGGCGGATAACAAGTATCGCATCAAACCTGAGGATATTCGCAGACTCGAGGTCAGGAACGACAAAGGTGAAATGGTCCCCCTGGGGACGCTCATCGATGTCGAGCAGACCGTGGGGCCGCAGACCATACTGCGCTACAACCTCTACCCCACCGCTTCCATCACCGGTTCGGCGGCGCCGGGTTTCAGCTCGGGGCAGGCACTCAATCTCATGGAACAGCTGGCCAGCGAGAAACTGCCGACCTCCATGGGGTTTGAATGGACCGGCATGTCCTTCCAGGAAAAACAGGTGGGTTCGGAGGCTATCTTTATCTTTGCGCTGGCCATCGTGTTGGTATTCCTGGTGCTGTCGGCGCAGTACGAAAGCTGGAGCAGTCCGGCAGCGGTCATCATGGTGGTCCCGCTGGCGGTACTCGGCACGGTGGTCGCAGTAATGATGAAGGGCGCGGATAACAATGTGTATACCCAGATAGGTATTACCCTGCTGATTGCCCTGGCCAGCAAGAACGCCATCCTGATTGTCGAGTTCGCCATGGCCGAACAGGCAAAAGGCAAAAGCATTATCGATGCCGCAGTGGATGCGGCCAAATTACGTTTCCGGCCGATTCTGATGACTGCCATCTCTTCCATCGCCGGTTTCATGCCCTTGGTGGTAGCCGCCGGTGCGGGTGCTGCCAGTCAGCAGGCCATCGGTACCGCGGTGGTCGGCGGCATGATCGCAGCCACTGTCATGTCGGTCACTTTCACGCCGGCGTTCTACGTGGTGATGAAACGGCTGGGCAAACGCGGTAACGAATCGAAACAGGACACAGCCGTGCCGCCAACGTCGGGGGAAGCAACAGACCAGGCGTAAGCCCCGTGGTTCGCCTGTTGAACACAATATGACACCAAGACGCGGCGATTACATACTGGCCCTGATTTCCCTGCTCCTTGCTACCCTGCTGGCTGGACCGGGCAGCGTACTGGCCGAAACCCGGACACATCCGCTCGAACCCCTGGACACCTCCAGCCCGCGGGCAACGCTGAGCAGTTTTCTCGCCGACGTTGATGCGGTGTGGCAAATTTACAGGGATCAGTACTGGCACTCACCCAGCGCCGAACTGAACACGCGCATCAATCATATCGCGGCACGGGCCCTGCGCACCCTCGATCTGAGTCAGGTCGCGCCCTCGGCGCGCGTGGAGGCGGGTTACGACGCCGGCACCTTCCTCTATGAGACACTGAATCGCATCGAACTGCCGCCGCTGGACGCTATCCCGGATGCGGCCTTCTTCGCCGATGCAGAAGGGCCCGCGCAGTGGACCATTCCGCATACCGAAATCAGCATCGCCAGAATCACGGAGGGCCCGCGCAAGGGCGAGTTCCTGTTCAATGCAGCGACCGTCGAACGGGGGCGCGAGTTTTACCTGAAGACCAGGGATCTGCCCTACCGGCGCGACGTGCCCATCGAAAACAGCGACAGGCTGCGCCAAGTGCTGCCTGGCCGGTGGATTGCCATGGCCAGTATCGACCGCCTGCCTGCCTGGATGAAGACGGTGTTACTGGAGCACGCCGTCTGGAAGTGGCTCGCCTTTCTCGTCCTGTTGATCGTGGCTGTCAGCTTGATAGCAGCCGTGCACCGCTTGACCCGGCGGGGAACCCTGGAGACTTCGGTCAGCAGCTATCTGCACCGTCTGGCGGTACCGCTCTCGGTGCTGCTGATCATCCCCGCATTTGCCTACCTGGCAACAGAACAGATCAACCTGATCGGCGCAGCGTCCAAAGCTGTGCTGCTGACTACCCAGGCGGTCAAATACCTGATCGGTACCTGGGTCGCCTGGCTGGGAGCCCTGCTGGTCGCCGAACTGTTCATCCTGTCTCCGAGAATCGAGGAAGACAGCCTGAACGCCCAGTTGCTGCGGCTGACCGCACGCATCGCCGGTATCGTGCTGGGCCTGGTGATCATCTTCTACGGCGCCAGCCAGATCGGTATTCCCCTGGTCGGCGTGCTCGCCGGTGTCGGTGTCGGTGGTCTGGCCATCGCCCTGGCCGCCCAGGATTCGCTGAAAAACCTGCTCGGCAGCCTGATGATCTTCATGGATCGACCCTACCAACCCGGCGAGCGTATTGTCGTCGAAAACCACGACGGCTTTGTGGAGCACATCGGTCTGCGTTCCACCAAGATCCAGATGCTGGACGGCGCCATCACTTCCATTCCCAACGAACGCATGGCAAGTCTGGATATCGAGAATATCGGACGACGGACTTTCATCCGGCGCCAAACAAACATCACCCTCAGCTACGGGACGCCGCCGGACAAGATCGAAAAGGCGGTCGACATTATCAAGGACATTCTCCAGGACCACGAAGGCATGCGCCCGGAGTTGCCGCCGCGGGTGTTTTTCAACGAATTCAACCCGGATTCGCTGAATATCCAGCTGTCCTACTGGTACCACCCGCCCAAGCGCTGGAAGTCTCTGGCATTTGACGAACGCGTCAATCTGGAAATCGTACAGCGTTTTGCCACCGAGGGCATCGAGTTTGCCTTCCCGACCTCGACGACCTACGTCACTCAAAAAGACGGTAAGAGTTTGCAGCTGTCCATCAACGGGGACACACCGCTTGGACCTCAATAGACCTCGTATTCCATGAGCGTCACACAGGGAACCCTGTATGGAGTTAAACCCGCCAGTCAATTGCAGCGCAGCCGCGAATCAGTAAAATGCCCTTTCCTCTCAACCAGATTTACATAACCTTGCAATTAAGGGAGTTTTTGGATGGATGCCATGCAACGGTCGCGTTTACATGTTATCTCAGTTTTGTCGGCCCTGTTCCTGTTGTTAACAGCCGCCCTGCTGCCCGGACAACAGACATGGGCTGACGAACTGATTATGAAGGACGGATCACGATTGATCGGTGAAGTCGTCAAACGTGAGAACGGAACGCTCGAGTTCAAGACTTCCTATGCCGGTGTCATCAACATAAGCTGGGACGAGGTCGCCGAACTGCACGCTGACGAACCGATGAAGCTCATGCTGGACGACGAAAGCATCAGACCGGCAAAACATATCAAGAGCAGCGAAGAAGGCCTGTTTATATCTGATGATGACATCGAGCCAGACCTGTCGGAACCATCGCTGGCCCAGGACGAACTGGCCTTCATCAACCCGGCCCCCTGGCGCACCGGGGACGGCTACAAACTGGACGGACATATCAATTTCGCCCTGGAGAGAGACCGTGGCAATACCGACAAGGACGAGATCGACGTTGACGGCGACCTGCTCTGGCGCTTCAAGGACGACCGTTTCACCATGTTCGGTGAACTGGAACGCGACCGCAACAACAACAAGAAAACCACGGACAAGTGGAAACTGGACAACGCTTACGATCACTTTTTCACCAAGCAATGGTTTGCCGGGGCTTACCTGGGTTTCGAACACGATCAGTTTGCAGACCTGAACCTGCGCACCGTCGTCGGGCCCAAGGTCGGATATCAGTGGTTCGAGAGCAAGAATATGAATCTCAGGGGCTCGGTCGGGCCGATGTATGTCGATGAAGATTTCGACGACGATCCGGACGACGATTATATCGCCCTGGGCTGGGCCATCAATTTCGACAAATACCTGTTCAGCGACATCATGCAGTTCTATCACCGGCATGTTGGACTCTGGTCAATGGACGATACCAGTGATCTGGTGTGGAATGCCTGGACCGGCCTGCGCTTCCCGCTGATCTGGCGTTTTGTCGCCAGCACCGAGTTGCAGGTCGAGTATGACGGTGGAGCCGCGGAAAGCGCCGATGATACGGATACGACCTTTTCCCTCAAGATCGGCTACCAGTGGTAGCCCGGTAAAAAAAATTCCAGGGTGAAAACAAGCGCTGTCCTCGCCCGACTGCTGATCTGCCTGGTGCTGCTCGCAGCGCTCGGCAGCGCTCGGTCGGAAGAGGCAGCCACGCCGATAAGCGGGGCGTCGGCCACACTGACGCCGGACACGGTCAAGGCACGGCTCGAGGAAGTCAAGGCAGCCACCGATCTGGATGAAACCACCAAGGGCTCGCTGACCGAACTGTATCGGAAAGCGCTCAGCAGCCTGGAGCAGGCGAACGCCAGCAGCGACGCCAGCAAGGCATTCATCAAGGCGAGAAAAACCGCGCCCGATGCAACCAAAGCGCTGCGGGAAAGACTTGAAAAGGCCGAACAGGAGTCCCCGACGGTAACCCTGGACGTTGCTGAAGATACTCCGCTGGAGAAAGTTCAACAGGAGTTGCTGAACGAGAAAGCCAACCAGTCGGCGGTTGATGCCAAACTGGATGAACTCGAGAAACAACTGGCCATGGAGGCGGAACGCCCGGCCGCCATTCGCCAACGACTCACGGACGCGCGCCAGAGCCAGACACAGATCAACAGCCAGTTAAAAAAGGCAGCCCCAGCCGGCGAACTGCCGCTGCTCAGCGAGGCAAGGCAATGGAGCCTGACAGCCCAGCTGAGAGCGCTGAGTGCAGAGCTCAAAATGCTGGACCAGGAGCTGTTGAGTCAGCCGATGCGTATCGAGCTCATGCAGGCCCAGCGCGACCGCACCGAGCGCAGCCACAATCGCCTCGCCACGCGGGTATCGATGCTCGAGGAACTGCTCGCTCAGCAACGGCGCGAAGAGGCAGAACGGGCCAAGCGGGAAGCGGAGGTTGCCAAGGCCGAAATGGCCGGCAAACACCCGACCATCCAGAAGCTGGCCGAGCAGAATGCGGTACTCACCGATCGTCTTACCGGCGTGTCTGCCAAACTGGAGAAAGTGACCACCGGTGACAAGTCGGCGGACAGTACCGCAAAGCGCATCGAAGATGAATTAAGCAGTACCAAAAAGAAACTGGAGGTCGCCGGTCTCAGCCAGGTGCTGGGGCGTGTATTACTGGAACAGCGTCGCCTGTTACCCGATCTGCAAAGCATCCAGAAGCAGACCCGGGAGCGGGAGGAGCTGATTTCGGCCGTTGCACTGGATCAGATACAGGATAACCAGGAACTCAAGCAACTGCGTAATCTCAGCGAATATATCGGTCTGCTCACAGAGGAACTTGCCCCGCAGCAAGCCGCACAGATCGAGCCTGATCTTCTGGAACTGGCAAAAAAACGCCGCGACCTGCTCGGCCAGATGGTGTCCCTGGATGAAGCCTATCTGAGGGCGCTGGGTGAACTGGAGTTTGCCCAGAATCGCCTGATCGATGCGGTAAAAGCCTACGATGCCTTTCTCGCCGAACGGCTGTTGTGGATTCGCAGCGCGCCCACGCCGAGCGTCGCGCTGATGCTGCAAATCCCCAGACAGGTCTATGACCTGCTGAAACCGGGACACTGGTTGCACCTCGGCACTATCCTTGTTTCACAGCTGACAGAATCCCCGCTTCTGTTCCTGGTCCTGCTTGGCTTCACGGCTCTGCTGGCAAAATACAGGCGCATGCATGCCGTACTGCTGGAAAGCGGGAAAAAAGTTGTCAAAGTCAGGACTGACAGATTTATCTACACACTCCAGGCGCTCACCCTGACACTGTTGATGGCAGCCCCCTGGCCACTGCTGTTTGCCGCTATCGGCTGGCAACTGTCAGCCTCTCTGGAGGCCACTGTTTTTGCCAGGGCCTTGTCGCACGCGGTCATTGTGCTGTCACCGGCATTTTTTTTCCTCAAAGCGTTTCGCGTCATGTGTCTGCCGGGAGGTCTGGCGGAAGCGCATTTCCGCTGGCCCACCGAAAGCACCGGCGCCCTGCGCCAGCAGCTTCGCATCCTGATGCTGACCTTCCTCCCGGCCGGGCTGGTGGCGCTCACCACCATTAGAACCGGTACAACGGAATTCGGCGGCGGACTGGGACGTGTCGCTTTTGTCGTGCTGTTAATTTCGCTGTCCTATTTCTTCTACCGTCTGTTCAGCCCCCAGCAGGCGACACTGGGTGAATTCCTGCAACGCTATCCACGCAGTGTGTTGGCTCGCTTTCGTCTTCTGTGGCTCGTGCTCGCCCTGTTATTACCGGCGTTTCTGGTTGTACTGGCAGTCTCCGGCTACCTTTATACGGCGGGCACCCTGACCGGCAGCCTGATCGATACGCTATGGCTGGTTCTCGGGTATATCGTTATCCATCAGCTGGCGGTACGCTGGCTGATGATGACGCGCCGCAAACTTGACCTGGAAGCCACGCTCGAACGACGCCGCGCTGCACTGGCTGCTGCAGACAGTGACAGCGAACAGGACGACGCAACGGAAGGAGCTCAAGCCGCGGAGGAAGAACCCGAAGTCGACCTGATTTCCCTCAACCAGGAAAGCCGCAAACTGTTGAATACCGCTATTGTGTTCAGTGCCGTCATCGGTCTGTGGGGTATCTGGTCTGACGTACTGCCCGCCTTCGGTTTCCTCGACCAGGTCTCGCTCTGGCACCGGACCGCTGTCGTCGCCGGCGAACAGCAGCTGGTCCCGGTCACCCTGGCCGATCTGCTGCTTGCCATTATCATCGGTGTTGTCGCTGTCATCGCCACCAGGAGCTTCCCGGCCTTACTGGAGATCATTCTGCTCAGGCGATCCTCCGTGACATCAGGGGGGCGCTATGCGGCAATCACGCTGTCACGGTATACCATTGCGGCGATTGGCACCCTGCTGGCACTTGGTATTATCGGTGCCAGCTGGTCGCAGATTCAGTGGCTCGCCGCTGCCTTGAGTGTCGGCATCGGCTTTGGCCTGCAGGAGATTGTCGCCAACTTCATCAGCGGCATTATCATTCTGTTCGAACGGCCCATCCGGGTCGGTGACGTCGTCACCGTCGGCCAAGTAGACGGTGTTGTAAGCCGTATTCAGATCCGCGCCACCACCATCAGAAACTGGGACAGGCAGGAGTTACTGGTACCCAACAAGGAATTCATCACCGGCCAGCTGCTCAACTGGTCACTGTCCGACGAAACCACCCGTATCAAGATCCCGGTTGGCTTGGCCTACGGCGGCGACGTGCAACGAGCCATGGCCCTGATGGATGAGGCCGCCCGGGAAAACGAGCAGGTGATCGACGAGCCTCCACCCTCTATCGTTTTCGATTGCTTCGGTGATAACAGTCTTAACCTGACCCTGCGCTGTTTCGTAGGCACTCAGGATGCACGCATGCCAACCATTACCGCACTGCACGAGGCCATCAATCGAAAATTCAACGAAGCCGGTTTGGTGATCGCCTTCCCGCAGCGCGATGTGCACCTGGATACCAGCCAGCCGCTGGATATACGCATTCGTCATGATGACGGTAACAATTCTCCTGGATAACGCTCCGTATCAGCTCCCTTTACCCATCCTGGGTTGTCGCAAAAAGTGTTTGCGCTACCGTAGGCTGCGCCATGCACACCCAACTCAACAAACAGGTACGCCCGCGAAATGCTGCGCACAGCGCAGCCTGCATTGCTTCTACCACACTCTCTGATGGAAGAGGGAGATAACGGGACAGCAGTAATGGACAAGCAGAAACAACATAGATTCCGCCCCAGCCTGTCGACCCTGATTCTCATCGGTCTGGCAGGCGGCATCGCCACTGGCCTGTTTTTCGGTGAAATGGTTTCCGGCCTGAAGCTCGTGGGCCGCGCTTACATCGGCCTGATCCAGATGACTATCCTGCCCTACATGGTGGTGTCACTGATCGGTGGCATTGGCCACCTCAGCTACGACAGCGCGAAACGGCTGGCGCTGACCGGCGGGCTGGTCCTGCTCGGATCCTGGCTATTGGCTTTCGTCATCATCTTTGTCCTGCCACTGGCGTTTCCGGCCAGCGATGGTGGCACCTTTTACAGCCCGAGCCTGGTGCAGGCTGCCGCGGTGGACTTTATCGATCTCTACATTCCCTCCAATCCTTTCAGCTCGCTGGCCCGCACCGTCATTCCCGCCGCTGCCGTGTTCAGCGTCTTCCTGGGAGTGGCGCTGATCGGCGTGCAACACAAGACGGGCCTGCTGGACGTTTTTTCCGCCATCTCCGATACCCTCACCAGCGTGGCGAAGATCGTGGTCAAACTGACCCCCATCGGAGTGTTCGCTATTTCGGCCAACGCAGCGGGCACCATGACCATCGATGAGTTCGGCCGCCTGCAAGCCTATATCATCACCTTTCTGCTCGCCACCCTGCTGCTGACCTTCTGGATTCTTCCGGCGCTGGTGGCAGTGCTGACGCCGTTCCGCTATGGCGAAGTGATGCGCAGTTGTCGGGATGCACTGGTAACCGGGTTTGTTACCGGCAATCTGTTCATCGTCCTGCCCATACTGATCGAAGCGGGCAAAAAGCTGTTCGCGCAACGATCAAGGGACACGGAAGACACCGACCGTTTTGTCGAAGTACTGATACCCATCTCCTTTAATTTCCCCAACATCGGTAAACTGCTGACCCTGTTGTTCGTGCTGTTCGCTGGCTGGTACACCGGTAGCAGCATCGGCCTTACAGATTATCCGATGTTTTCCACGCTGGGACTGTTTGCCCTGTTCGGGGGTGTGGACATGGCGTTACCCTTCCTGCTCGACCAGATGCGCATTCCCTCCGACATGTATCAGCTCTATGTCGTCACCGGCGTCATCAATGGCTGGTTCGCCACCCTGATCGCGGTCATGAACCTGTATGCCTTCACCCTGGTGGCCACCTGCGCAGCCATGGGTGGTCTGACCGTCAACTGGCGGCAACTCGCCCGTTTCGCGGCAATCAGCCTGCTACTGGTGATGGGCACCATTGGCTTTGCCCGCTGGGGACTGAGCATGATGATCAGCAAGCAGGATGCACAGCTGGCGACGCTCACCAGTATCGAACTGTCGCCACAGGTGCCCACCGAAGTTCAGCAGCAGGCGCCGAAAAAACTGACAGCGCTGTCCAATCCCGGGCAGTCAACGCTCAAGCGGATTCTCGAACGTGGCACGCTGCGGGTAGGCTATAGGGAGGATGCCCTGCCGTTCGCTTTCCTTGACGCCGAGGGCACACTGGTCGGTTATGATATCCAGCTGTTTCACCTGCTGGCCATGGAACTGAACGTAACGCTGGAGTTTATCCCCTGGGAATACGACACGCTGGTGCAGCAACTGAATGCAGGCCATTTCGACCTGGTGGCTGGCGGGCTTATTATAAACACCGAACGTCTGACGAATATCGCTTTTTCGGACTCCTACATGAACGTCACCGTGGGCCTCCTGGTAGACGACTACCAGCGCAACGAACTGAAGACCTGGGAACAGGTCAATGAACTGCCCGGTTTCACAATCGGGGTACCGTCAAAGGGTCTTGTCCATCATGCACAACAGTTTCTACCAGAGACGGAGTTTGTGGAACTCGATTCCTATGAGCAGTTCTTTAGCGCTAACGATGGGGACGTCGATACTATCGCTATCAGTGCCGAGGCCGGATCTGCCTGGACGATCCTGTATCCCCGTTATGCCGTTGCCATCCCCGAACCTCATATCACCAAACCTGTTGCCATCGCCATGGCACAGGGTGATCAACAGTTTCTCGATTTCATCAACGCCTGGCTTGCCTTGAAAAAAACCGAAGGCACCATAGATCAGCTGTATGATAAATGGATCCTGGGCAAAGTTGACACGCAGAAGGCACCGCGCTGGTCAGTGATTCGAAACGTCCTGCACTGGATAGACTGAACTCAACTCTCGGCGCCCGTCGTCGACAGCGTGCCGATTCGACTGTTCTGAATGAATTCGATGGCCTCCTCAGGCGATTCTGCGGGATGGATGAAATCAACATCCTGCGGGCTGATCACGCCTGCGGGCAGCATCGTATTACGCATGAAATCACCGAGTTGCCCCCAGAAATCCCGGCCACCCATGGAAATCACAGGGAAGCGGTCAAGCTTGTTGGTCTGAACCAGGGTAATCACTTCAAAGGCCTCGTCAAGGGTACCGAACCCCCCCGGCATGACAACAAAGGCCGATGAATACTTCACCAGCATCACTTTGCGGATAAAGAAGTGCTCGAACTCGATAAATTTGTCGAGGTAGGGGTTGGGTTTCTGCTCAAACGGCAGCTCGATATTGCAGCCCAGGCTTAACCCCCCTGCTTCCCTTGCACCACGATTGGCCGCCTCCATGATACCGGGTCCTCCGCCTGTCATGACGGCATAACCGGCTCTTGCGAGCGCCTGACCCAGTTCATGAGTCAGCTGATAGTAACGGTGGTCTTCCGTAAAACGCGCTGATCCGAACACCGTGACGCAGGGTTGATCGAAATCGAAGCTCTCGAAACCCCGCAGGAATTCCAGAAAGTAGGATACCGCGCTCTCCAGATCCGCTTCCCGGTTTCGGCGCCCTTGCAGAAACGCTTTTTCTGCCCCCTCGATCTTACCCAGCAGCGAGTATTTTGCTTTGATATCGACTTCATTGTTTGCCATGTTCGTTCCTCGCTCTACTAGTAACCTGCCTCGATCCGATACTGTATTTTCAGTTCATCCTTGACCGCCAGCGCCCCGGCAAGCACGCTGAATGGCTGCATACCGAAATCGCTCTGCAAAATTTTGAAACTGCCGGAAGCGGTTATCCGCTCAGTCGTCTTTTCCACCTTGACCGGACTGCGGAACTGCCGTTCTACCCCGCGGATCGTCACAATCAAATCGAGTTCCAGCTCCGGTAACGTGCCACCGGCCACCTTTGCCTGCACCTTCACGACGCCGAAGCGTTCAGCATCCAGCACCTTGGCGCCGAGCATACCACGGCGTGTTGACGCGATATCTTTCTCCGCTGGCTGGCTGTCGGATTCGAGACCGGCTTGCTGACGCACCGCGGGATCGTCAACGACCAGTGACAGTACCGGGATACTCAATTCAAGTTCGGAGTTGGCGATGTTGTCCGCCAGCAGCAGCCTGCCATTGACATTTTCGGCCGAGATCACGTGGTCGTGTCCGAGTCTGGACAGATTGCCTTTACGGTAGACAAAAATCCAGATATCCGATGCTGCCGCGTCAACACGGTACTCACGTACGGCCGCGGGCTTGTCTGTCTCTTTAGGAAGCGTCACTTCGGCGGCAGCAGCTGCGGGTACCGAGACAGTCTCTTCCGTCCTGGACGGTTTCTTATCAGCCTGTTGTGCACAGCCGGTTAACACCAGCAACACAGCCAGGGTTTTCGAAAATCTCATCCTGTCTCGAAACCGCTTGTCATCCATTGCATACATCTTCCGGTCGGTGGAACCTCGCTGGTGGATTTATTTCATGCGTAAAATGATGCAGCAAAACCGGCAGGCAGATCAATGATTACGCAACTACAGAGGTCATTTATCGCATCCCCGGCAGAACGGCGACGGCAAAATAATCCAGCGCAAACATAATACCCAGCAATACCAGAAAATAGACCAGCAACCAGCTGTAGCCACGCTGCCAGAGTTTCTGATCCTGGAAGTAACCGCTCCCAGACAGCGTATAGCGGGCCGCCTCCTGTGGCAGCCGCGATGGTATCAGCAGGCTGACCACATAGCTTGTCAGTACGGCAACGAGCAACCCGAACAGATTCCACCACATCCAGAAAACCCCCGGGTACCAGATCCACAGCACCAGGTTGACACCAATGCCACTCAATACACCAGCATAAATTCCAACACCGGTGACCCGTTGCGACAGCACGCCAAGCAGAAACGCCGCCAGTATGGGCCCGTAGAAGGCTGAGCCGATCATATTGATACTCTCGACCACCGTGTCAGAGATGTTGCCGACGAGAAATGCGAATCCGATAATGATGACGCCCCAGACAAGGGTCGTTGCCCTGCCCAGCATCAGGCTCTGCCGTTCAGACAGTTGGCGATTCCGCTCTACGAAATCCCGCATGGTTACTGCCGACAGCGAGTTCAGTGCCGAGTCCAGACTGGACATGGCACCGGCGAGCAGCGCCGCAACCAGGATACCGCGGACGCCGACCGGCAACTCCTGCAGAATAAACACCGGAACCAGAAAGTCCATAAACTCGATCGGCACCTGATCCTGCAACTCGCTGGAGTTGGTGTAGGCCGCACCCAGTGCCAGGCCCATGATCAGGTACAGCAGCGTTAATGGAAAGCGCACAAAGCCGTTGAAGTAGAGCGATTTTCGGGTATCGGTTTCCGAACTGGTAGACAATTCGCGCTGTACCTGGCTCTGGTCAGTACCGTAATAGGCCATGTACAAAAACAGCCCGCCGACCAGGAAACCCCAGAACGGCGTCTGCGCCCCGTCACCCAGACCGGTGGCGGGTTCGATGGTACGCCAGCGTTCCGCCGGTAACGCCGTCAGCAGTCCGTCGAAACCACCGAACAAACCGATGGCAAAGCCGATGCAAAGAAAAATACCCAGAAACAGAATGATGCTCTGAATAACGTCCGAATACACTACCGCTTTCATGCCACCGATGGTGTCATAGACCACCGTCACAACGGCCATCAGCAGGATGGTTCCTGACAGCGGGATTTTGAATATTACGGTCAGAATAATAGCGCTGGCATACAGACCGACGCCGGTACCCAGACCACGGCTCAACAGGAACACGACGCTGACAAGGGTACGCACCGGTCGGCCGAAGCGCAGTTCAAGGTAACGGTAGACACTGATCAGTTCGAGCCTGCGGAAAAACGGCAACAGCAGCAGTGAGACCGCAACCATCGCCAGCGGCACGGCCAGTTCGTACTGCAGCCAGGTCAGCCCGCCGCCCGGCTTGAGCGCGACGAAGGCAGGGATCGATATAAAACTGACCGCCGAGGTCTGGGTGGCCATGGTCGAAATCGCCACACCCCACCAGGGCAGATTACGCCCACCCAGGTAATAGTCCGCCTGATCGGTCTGGCTGCGACCAAGAAACACGCTCAGCGCGATCATCAAGATCATGTAGATAATAACCAGGGTCCAGTCGAGAGTGGCCATTGCTATCAGAACTGCGCGAGCTGGGATAGATCATCGACGACCAGATCCGGTTCCAATTCCCGACAACGTTCATCGTCCTCGCGCAACCTCAGCGAACGCCTGTCTCCCGCAAACAGTGCGGTTTTACAACCGAGACGCGCGGCTGGCCAGATGTCTTTGAGCATGTCGTTGCCCACATACAGGGTTTGCTGCGGGTTTATACCATGGGCACCTGCCAATTCATTCAAGACCTGCTGGAACAGGGTCACCGAAGGCTTTCCCTGCAGAGCCTCATAAGACCAGGCACACAGGCGCGAATCAAAACCAAGTTCATCAGGTGTTGCATCGAGCAGTGCACGGAACATTAACGGCGTATAGAACTGTGCATTGGACACGATACCCAGCTGCCGGCCGGCGGCATGCAGCGTGTCCAGTGTGTCACGCATACCCGGCATCGGCCACACCGGATTGGTCCGGCATTCGTATTCAACCGCCAGCCGGCGGAGCTGCGAATCTTTAATCGTCAGCTTCTGGTCCTGTTCGAACAGCTTTCTGAGCACTTGTCGCCACACGGCGATGATATCAACTTCGGGGAACTGGATACCTTCAGCACGGCGTACCGTCTGCGCCTCCTGTATGCAGTCGACGAGCGTCTCCGCCGCGCAGCTGTTATCGCCAAGCCGAGCCACCGGCAGGCCAGCGGCGGACAGTGCCTCGCGAAGCGCCTGTTCGCTCTGTTCCGCACTGGCCGGCCCGATATCACCGGAACCGGAGATGAGCAGCGTGCCGTAGATATCGAATATGACGGCACGGATGTCCGGCAATACTGCCACGCGCGCGGGATAACCGCTCGGCTGTGGCTGCAGCTGTCTTGACAGGCACCTGATACGGGCTATCAGTTCCCCGGATTGCGATTGTGCCTGAGCCTCACTCATACGACTGACGATAGCTATCCCGAGCCTTCGATTTCAATGACCAATGAGTATGCGTGCGCCGGCTAACCGATACACGCTTTCGGACACGCTGTAAATACATCCCTGTACGCTCGACGGCCGCATCCCTGCGGCCGACGGTCCCGAAAGCGTGTATCGGTTAGCCGGCGCCCCCACATAAGATAGTTTAAAACCTGTCCTGCAGTAAGGTCCATCAACTGCGTAGCAGATACAAATTCTCCGGCGCCAGAAACTGGTCCAGTACCGCGTCACCGGGAAGTGATTCCAGCGGCTCCGCGGGTGAATCCATAATCTGCTGGTAGATCCCCAGCAAGCGGGCACCATACTGTTCGAGACCAAAGCCCGCCAGAATCGCTGCCCGGTTTGCAGCAATGTTACCGCTGTTTTCACCGGGATCAGGCAGACGCTGCGGCTGCAGCTGTCTGCGAGTTTCAACAGAGCCGCAGACAATGTGTATCAGCTGTTCCTGCAGAGCCTCGTCGAGCCGGCCAAAATCCACCTGGCCGTTGTGTATCCAGGCAGCGAGGGTCCGCGCCAGGTCATCCGCCTGCAGGCTGCGACCATAAGCATTCCAGCTACGCTGCAGTCCCTGCTTCGCCTTATGTTCCAGGATCTGGCGGCCCACCCATTCCACCGGCACCTCGAGCCTGCTATACAAATGCGGCAACTGCACGCCGGCCGCGGTGAACTCAGCGGTGATCTCGGCAAGATTTCTGCCGGTGACCGCACGCCCCACCAACCAGGGTTCCAGAAATGCCATTCCGAAACCTTCCGCAATGCTGGTGGTCACCATGGCATGGGCAGATGACAAAATGTCCTCAAACCTGAGCGCCGGGTCAGCACCGACCTCGAAGCTCACCGGTAACGACAGCGAACCTGCCAGTTCGCGCCAGCGTTCATAAACCGGACGCTCCGCCGGATTGTTCGGTCCAAGCGTCGTTGCGAACTGATCCCCGGGTTCTGCCAGTGCCGACCATAACAGGAACTCTCCCAGGTTTTTTCGGCGTATGGCGCGTGTCGGGTATAACCACAGACGCCGCTGACCGGAACGGTAATCCTCTGCAGCGCCTGGGTGCGCCTGCAGACTCACCGGATTTGCCAGGGCATGCAGGCGTGCCGCCGGGATGCCTGCGGCAGTCAGCAACTGCAGATCACGACCATTGAGCACGGCATAATGTATCTGTCCGGCCTGCGGATACAGAGACTTCACCAGTCTTGCACTGTCCCCCTCACCCACCACGCTGCGCAGACGCCGGTAGTTCAGCGGGCGGCCGTCCTCGGCAAAATCGTGCAGCTGTAACAGCAGCCGCTGCCCGGCACCGGCCAGTGCCTGCAATGCGCCGGGCAGCGCCAGATTCTTGCCAAGAGAATGATTGTGCACATGCCACAGGTCGGGCAATGCCCCCAACGCATCGCGCGCCGCTCTTTGCAGGTCATGCGCAAGCTGTGCCGGCGAGGCTGCGCTGCGTTGTTCTTCATAGGCCAGACTATCGACCACCCGCAGCGGCTCACTCCACACCCGCTGCGGTGCCTGGCCTGAAAGAATCACCAGTTCCAACTTGCAGCCGCGCAGTGCGGTGACCGCGTGCTCAATGATGCGCGTCACCCCGCCGGGATGAAGATGGTGATGAACAATGGCAAGCCGCACGGCGCTGTCAGCCCATCAGGCCACGTTTTTCGCGGTAGGCCGGTACATCAATCATGGGTGGCCGCTCTTCTTCACGAATCTCCAACAGGACCTGCTCATACTGGTCGTCACGTGTCTGAAACTGGCGCAGCATGGGGGTGAGTTCCGGCAAATCGGGAACGTTGCCGTGCATACGCAGACGGCTGAAGAAAGCACGCAGTATCCCGAACGCCATCCTGCCCAGGTCACGCGTCGGCTGGTTGCGGTGTACCCGGCTATCCAGGTCAGTCTGAGCAATGGCCTCGAGCCCCAACTCGGAATAGGTATCAATGAGGTGTGAGGTCTCCACACCGTAACCGATGGGGAACGGCAAACGTTCCAGCAGCCCGCGACGTACCGCGTATTCACCGGACAGCGGTTGCACCAGCGCACTCAACTCGGGGAAGAACAGCGAGAACAGCGGCCGCACCAGGATCTCTGTCACCCGGCCTCCGCCCAGCGGCCGGGTTCCTTTCGAGGTGGCCAGCGGACGGTCGTAGAACGCCTTGACGTACTCAATCTCCGGACGATAGATCAGCGGCGCAATCAGCCCGTAGGCAAAACGGGGATGAATGTTTTTGATATCCGCGTCGACGTACACGAGGATATCGCCCTTGAGCTGGTATATCGCCTTCCACAGATTCTCGCCCTTACCACGTCGACTGCCCAGGTGGGGGAGTATATCGGCGGATCGATAGACGTCGGCGCCAAACGCCGCCGCCACTTCCAGCGTGCGGTCGGTGGAACCCGAATCGATGACTGCAATTTCATCCAGCAGTGGATAACGATCCATCAACTCGGATTTGAATAACACCAGTTCCTTGCCGATGGTTTTCTCTTCATTGAGAGTGGGAATGCACAGGGACAGCAACAGGCCCTGTTTTTCCTTCTCTTCCACCAGTCGTTTCAGATCCCAGAACTGGCTGTGATGGAAAGTATTGGTCCGCAGCCAGCTGTCAATGTCCGTCACAACAGCCTCCATCAATCGCCATCAGCATACCGATGAGTTGTGCTATCCCCCTGAAAACGGGCTCGATACTGATCTCCTCATCGGGCTGGTTCAGTTGGTGACCCGCGGTAATGCCAATGACCAGCCCGGGAATGCCCTGGTCATTGAAACAGGATGCCGCAGTCGAGTGACAGTCCTGGCACGGTTCAACGCCCAGGGCAGTGATAATGCTGCGCGCGTTTTCCACCAGTGGATGCAGCGGATCGAGCCCTCCCGCGCTACTGCGCGCGATGATCTCGAATCTCAGCTGTGCCCCCGTCCGCGTAGAGATGTCCTCCACGATGGCATCAATGCTTCTGACCAGCCCGCTCAGCTTGTCGTTGGAGTCCTGCCGCAGCTCAATGCGCAGTACCGCATTGCGGGCGGGCGTCTTGAACGCAGTCCCGCCTTCCACCGACCCCAGCACGAGGGCGTCCGGCCCTACCAGTTCGCACAAACGATGGATCACCTGATTCAGGATCAGCACGGCACCGGAGCGGCTGGCACCCTGCACATCCGCTGTCCTGCAGGTAATCTCGGCATCCAGGGACGCCAGCGAAGCATAATTGAGTCTCCCCAGCTGCACACCCTCCACCGATAGGCCGGCGGTAATTGGAACACTGCTGTTGGTGAGAAAGAATCGCAGTCCGGCGAGATCTCCCCGCCCCAGACTTCGGCTGGCCCCCATGAGTATCAGGTTGGATCGCAAGCGGATATCGAGAAAATCGAGCAGCATGGGAAGCGACGCGATTATCGACAGCCCGAGACTGTTATCAGCGATGCCGGGCCCGATCACTCGTTCCGGGTAGAGCGAGAGTGTATGCTCGATGGTGGCCGCGAAAGGGGTATCAGCATGGGCACTGACGAGGATATGCCTGCTGCCTTCGCTGCCGGGCAGAACGGCCACGCCGTTACCAACCTCGTCGCTGCAAACGTTATGCAGGCCGGACTCGGTGAAACGTTGCTGCAGAAAGTCGATACGGGCCTGCTCCTGGAACGTCGGTGCAGGGATCTCACCGATCATCACCAGGTTGGCGAGTATGAGTTCGCGATAGCCTTGCAGGGAAGCTGGTAGTCGGGCGACGAATTCTTGCAGATCTGGATGCTCTTGCACGATAACGATTTTACTCGGATTAGACGCTAAAGCCGACGGTGCCGGCACAAACACTAGCCGCTGCCAACCTCGCACAGGGTAACATATTAAGATTTAACCGCTATACTTGACAATCCCGGGTAAAGTAAAATGAAACAGGCATCTGAATAACAACGCAAACCTATGCCGCACAATATTGGATTTGTTTCAACGCGCTTTTCCGGCACCGATGGTGTCTCGCTGGAGTCCGCAAAATGGGCACAGATCTTCTGGGAAGAAGGACACGTCAGCTACTGGTACGCGGGACGTCTTGACCGCTCACCGGACATCAGCATGTGCATTCCGGAAGCCTACTTCCATCACCCCGACAACGAGTGGATCAACCAGCATCTCTGGCACCAGGGGCGCCGCACCTCTGAAGTCAGCCGTCGCATACGCGACCTGGCCGAGTACCTCAAAACCACCCTGTACGAATTCGTACAACGTTTCGATATCAGCGTACTGGTGATCGAGAATGTCTTGAGCATACCCATGCATATCCCGCTTGGTGTTGCCGTGGCAGAATTTCTGGCCGAAACAGAAACTGAAATACCCGCCATTGCGCACCATCATGATTTTTACTGGGAACGCAGTCGATTCCAGATCTCGGCAGTACACGATTATCTGGAGATGGCCTTTCCACCACGCATCCAGCACCTTCAGCACGTGGTCATCAACCAGGCGGCGCGTGAGGATCTGGCATGGCGCAAAGGGATTCCCTCGGTACTGATTCCCAACGTACTGGATTTCGATAATCCACCCGGACCCATCGATGAATTCAGCAGCGATGTACGTGGTGAGATCGGACTGACTGCAGAGGACAAGTTCATTCTGCAGCCAACGCGTGTTGTACCACGCAAGGGCATCGAACATTCGGTAACCCTGCTGCGCCGTCTGCAGGACCCGAGGTGCAAACTGGTTATATCCCACCAGTCCGGTGACGAAGGCGCTGAATATCTGGAGCAGATCTCGGAGCTGGCGCTGGACGAACAAGTTGACCTGCGTCTTTTCGGTGAACGCGTCGCCGATCTGCGCCAGTACGACAATCACTGCAGGAAGATTTATGTACTGGCGGACCTGTATCCACACGCCGATCTGGTGTGTTTTCCCAGCCTGTATGAAGGATTCGGGAATGCGCTGCTGGAGGCGATATACTTCCGTGTTCCTATTCTTGTCAACCGCTACGATGTATACGAACGCGATATCGAGCCCAAGGGATTCCGGCTTCCAACCATGCAGGGGTTCATCGACCGGAAAGTGGTGACAGAAGTGCAGCGATTGCTGGACGACGCCGATTACCGCTCCGAACTGGTGGACCATAACTACCGTATAGCCACAAAATACTTCAGCTACCGCGCACTCAGGTACGGCCTGCAAAGCCTGATTCGAAATATACGGATTGCTACGGATTAGCCTGTGCGCATACTCAGCGAAAAAGCCATCTGCCGCGTACGCGATCGACTGGGGCTAATCTACGGTGAAACCGAGGCACCCCGCCTTGCCCAGCGTCTCAGCGTGCTGTCCGACCGCTATGCACGCTCTTTACACAGCCGCTACCGACCAGATAACAGCCTCTGGAACCAGCGCGACGTCGTGTTGATCACCTATGCTGACATGGTGTGTGCCGCTGGCGAGACTCCACTGGCCACTTTGCGGCGCTTCCTCGCGCAACGCCTCAAGGAAAGCATCCGCGTTGTTCACCTGTTACCGTTTTTCCCCTCCAGTTCAGACGAGGGTTTTTCGGTCATTGACTACCGGGAAGTCGACCCGGCACTGGGAAACTGGCGTGACGTTCAGGCCATCGGCGAAGACTTCGATCTCATGTTCGATGTTGTGCTTAACCACGCCTCCAGCCAGAGCGCCTGGTTCAAACAGTTCATCAACGGCGTGGCACCGTACCGGGACTACTTCATCGACATCGACGCCGATACCGACCTCAGTGCTGTCGTGCGGCCCCGGACCAGCCCGCTGTTGACACCCGCGCAGACCCCCTCCGGCGAACGTTACGTGTGGACAACATTCAGCGCTGACCAGATCGATCTCAATTTTTCCAGCCAGGACGTACTCTTCGAATTCCTGGATATCCTGTTACTCTATATACAGAATGGTGCGCGCATTATCCGGCTGGACGCCATTGCCTATCTCTGCAAACAGGTGGGAACTTCTTGTATCAACCTGCCGCAAACGCATGAGGTGGTGAAACTGCTGCGTGACGTGCTCGATATGCTGGCGCCGGATGTACTGCTGCTCACGGAAACCAACGTCCCCCATACACAGAACATCAGCTATTTCGGCGACGGTGATGAAGCACGCATGGTGTATCAGTTCAGCCTGCCACCGCTGCTGTTGCACGCCCTGCACACCGGCTCCAGCCGCTACCTCAGTGCCTGGGCGGCTTCACTGCAGGATCCCCCGGCCGGCTGCTGTTTCCTCAATTTCAGCGCCTCACACGACGGCATCGGTGTGCGCCCGCTGGAAGGTCTGATAGCGGATGCAGAACTGCAGGATCTGGTAGACAGCATACGTAAACGTGGCGGCCATGTATCCAGTTATACCCGCAGCGACGGTTCAGAAAGCCCCTACGAATTGAACATCGGATGGTACGATGCCCTGGCCGATCCTGAACACCGTGATTCTGACGAGCACATTGCACGCTTCCTGTGTTCACAGGCCCTGGTGCTGGCACTGAAAGGCATACCGGCCGTGTACTTTCACAGCCTGACCGCCACGCATAATGACGCGGCCGCTGTCCAACGCAGCGGCCAGCCACGCTCGATCAACCGCAAGCGCTGGCCGGCGGGTGAACTCAATAGCCTGCTCGACAACCCGGCCACAGCGACATCGCGCGTGTTTCACGAATACACTTGCCTGCTCAGGCTGCGGGCCAAACATTGCGCCTTTCACCCCGACGCGGCACAGAGGGTACTGCAACTGGAAGACGGTCTGTTCGGTATCGAACGCGTCTCACCCGATGACACAGAGCGGCTTCTCTGTATCAATAATCTGACAGCCCGCCAGCAACAACTCAATGCAGCGCAGCTCGGCCCGGCACCCGCTGAACATGAGTGGCATGACCTGATCGAAGGACAAAATCACACTATCGATGATGACATCGGCCTGACACTACAACCCTGGCAAACTCTATGGTTATCTATAGCATAAAGTATAAACCTGATAGATAGGATTAATAAGACTCTGATTAATTGTCGATGTCGTTGAATCCAGATATTTCAATGCCTGCAGGCTGCGCCGTGCGCACAAGATGAATTGCGCAGCAAGACAAGGTGAATCGCCGTCAGGCGAGAGAAGGTCCCCTGGGGGAGAGGGTCCTCCAGAGGAGCCTCTCGGAATGTCCCATTCCTCACCTTCTGCCCTGGGGTACTATGAATGGCACTAAGTTAAGGCTTTTCCTCTGTAGGGCCGAATTTATTCGGCCAGTAGCTGTTGGCGGCTACCCACATAGTGGCTATATCCGGGGTGATAGATGGTATGGCAACGTGGTTGGTCGAATGAATTCGACCCTACAATGGGTTAAACAGGCGTAACTTAGTGGTTGGTTGGTCGAATGAATTCGACCCTACAATGGGTTAAACAGGCGTAACTTAGTGCCATTCAATTATATATATTTCATATTATTATATTATATATATGATGTATTACATTAAAATAAAGAATAAATATCTGAATATCCATGCGTCGTCACAGCGACCACCCCTCCAAGCCGGCATTTCATCAGGTCACTGAACAGAACAACACCCAATTAGTGTGTTATTATATTCCGGTTTTCTATTCGCGGCGGATCCCGTTAACCGGTAAACTGCCGAATCCCAGCAACCCTGATTTGGAGAATCATTATGAAAACCACTGCGAGTCTGACTATAGCCGCCGCCCTGTTTGCCGCCTCCGGTATCGCCAGCGCCGATGGCAAGGCAACCTACGACACCAAGTGTTCCGCCTGTCACAACGCGGGTGTTGCCGGCGCACCAAAGCTCGGTGACAAAGCGGCCTGGGAACCCCGGATTGCTACCGGCATGGACGCAATGCTGGCGGTAGCGATAAAGGGCAAGGGAGCCATGCCCCCCAAAGGTACCTGCATGGATTGCTCTGATGATGAACTGAAGGCCGCCATCCAGTATATGGTCGACGCGGCAAAATAAATAATCATTGATATGGCAGTTTATACTGCCTGAAAAAAGGCGCCTTTGTGGCGCCTTTTTTCTTACCCCATCTCCAAGTTGGCGCTCTATCAGTAGCGCTGAATCGACTTGCCGATCATCTTGTCCCTGACCTTCCAGTAGATGTTTCCGGGATTGACGACCACGATGAAAATCATACGCATCTTATCCTGCGGACAAGTGATTTCCTTGACGCCGTGCCAGCCGTGGTCGCCGCGCGCCAGGATCGAACTCACATTGCCCATGGAAGGACAGGCGATGATACGGTCAAAATCCTCAAATGTCGGTGCTGTTTTGAAATTCATGCGACCACCGTCATCGAGCACCAGGGTTTGTCCACCCCAGGCCGCATCCCAGTCCTCCTCGGTGTTGAAGTAGAACAGTTGCGAACCATACTCCCGCCTGGAGTCACAATGTGGTGAAACCGAGCAGCCGCGAGGCGCATAGTGCCAGTGGAAACGAAACTCCGGATTCTTTGCATTAAAGAGTCGGGCAATAGCGTCACGGTAGCGGTCGCTGCGCAACTCGGCAATAAACGCCTGCCACGGTTCAGGCACTACCACATCCTCGCTGTATTCCAGCGAGTAGCGATCGTGGGGCGCCTGTCCGGCCACGCGCCGGTAACCGGTGCTCTGCTCAAAAAGTGATATATCGGGCATATTCTGCCGCAAGGCCTGGTAGCCCTCCTCGGTGAATATGTTATCCCGGCTTATCCATGGATAGGGCTTTTGCGCACGGTAGCGACCTGTATCGATGGATTCCAAAACGTCAAAATTGAGGTACTGGGTCATATCCTTTATCGCTCTCCGCCTGGATGAGTTGTGCTGCCAAAAATATCCCGGGGCGCAGTGAAACCACGCGCGGCCTTACAGGCCCCTCAACCTCCGGATGCGACTTTACTGGACACTTCATTGCCGCTTGGCCCCGGCGCTGCTTCCGCGTAACCGAAAATATCAGACAGCTCAGAACTGACCAGCGCATCGATACGGGCGACCTGATCGTCATCAAAGTAATCCCGGTAGCCACCCACTTTTGCCCGCCGTACCTTGTAGGAATGCGGGTTGCTTGGATCGCGTGCCTTCACCCGACTGCCGCTGCGCCAGAAGTAATTTTCCTTTTCCAGCTTGCGCAGGTTATCAACGGATGCAAAGTCGACGGTATCCTTGAGAAACTTGTCATCAGGCTGCATGCCGAGGAACTCGACAATACGCTTGAGCTGCTTTTCCGGTTCCGCGCGCATGTCCTCGTAACGTACCATCAGCAGATTTTTGATCTTTGGCAACTCACTCGCCCACAGGTTCAGAAAGTCGATAATACGCGGCACGCCGCAATTCGGATCCATGACGAAGTCATAAATCGATACATCCGATCCTGCGGCCGGGTAGCGGTTCATGGCCATCTTGTTCGGGCGCATACGGTACTTCCACTGGAAAAACTGGGACACGGCGACATCCTGGGGACGGCGCACCAGCAGAACGACCTTTTTATCGTAGAAATCCTTTTTCGAGTCAGTGTTGCCGGTATAGGTTCTCAGGTAATTATCGTGGGTAAAAAAGATGCGCGGCACAGCGGGGTTGATCTTGTGAAAGTTGTCAAAACCCATCAGGATGCGCTCGGGCAGCGCATAGGCGAGCTGGTAGTAACGCGACAACATAACCCGAAACCAGGTACGGCCGCTCTTGCCGTAAGAGGCAAAAACATAGTCACATAACAAGTACTTGCGATACTCTTCCTGGCCTCGCCGCCAGCGGTCCAGGGCGATGGCCTTATCCTGGGGCAGAAATACCGACACCGCCCGCACGAGCCAGCGCTTGAGTCGCTTGATAATGATGTGCATTCGATATCCTCATGGGGATGATGCTGCGATTGACGACCGGATAAACTAAACCATGGCACGCGAAGAAACAAGCCGAACAGCGCTTTTACCAGCACGCGCGCAGTGGTGCGTAACATTCACAAACCTGTTACGTTTACAGCCCATGTCTATCACGGTGAGTACATGGCAAACCTGAGCATCAAATCCAGGCTGCTGGTGATGCTGCTTCAGAGCCGGTTTTTAGGGGATAGAGCTGCTATGCTAAACACGCCTGTTAGCATCATTTCAATATTCGGTTTTCTGCTTGCCGCAGCTGCAGCATCGCCGTCGCTGCATGCCGCCAATGCGCCGGCACAACAACAGCCCGAACTGGCCTCCGGCCCCATGCCCGGCCACAGTACGACGCGCACCGTCAGTATCTGGTTACAGGGCAATACCGACGCAGAAGTGGTACTCGATTACTGGCCTGACGGGCAACCCGGGAAGATCCGATCAAGTCAGGCATTGTCACTCAAGTCGGAACAGCAGTATACCGGGCACATCACCATCGACGGACTCGAGCCGGGGACCAGCTATCACTACAGTGTCAAACTGAATGGAAAGCCGGTCAGTATCCCCGGCAAGCTGATGTTTAATACCCAACCGCTGTGGAAATGGCGTACCGATCCCCCGGCGTTCCGTGTTGTCACCGGCTCCTGCACCTACATCAACGACGCCGCCTACGATCGCCCCGGAAGGCCCTACGGCGACGAATACGATATCTTTACACGCATCACCGCACAATCACCCGACATGATGCTATGGCTGGGCGACAACGTGTACACCCGCGAGGCCGACTTCGACAGCCGCTGGGGAATGGCTGAACGCTATCGCCATACCCGCGCGCTGCCCGAACTTCAGCCGCTGTTACACAGTACGCACCATTACGCCATCTGGGACGATCATGATTACGGACCCAACGAGGCCAACCGCAGCTTCGTAATGAAAGACCAGAGCCTGACCCTGTTCAAACGCTATTGGTCGAACCCGGCCTACGGTCTGCCGGGAGAACCCGGTATCTTTACCACCTTTACCTTCAGGGACATCGACTTCTTCCTGTTGGATAACCGTTACCAGCGCAACAGTGACAAGGCCCCGGACAGGCCTGGTAAAGGCATGCTGGGCAAACAACAGCTGGCATGGCTCAAAGATGCGCTGCTGCGCTCCAAGGCACCGTTCAAGATCATCGCCAATGGCAGTCAGATGCTGAACCAGTTCGGCGAGCAGGAAAGCTGGCGCAACTTTCCCGGGGAACGAGCGGACTTTCTCGGCTGGTTGAAGGAAACCGGCATCAGCGGCGTCTTGTTCCTCACGGGTGACGCGCACTTCAGCGCATTGACCAGGCTGGAACGCGAACACGATTATCCACTCTACGAACTGACCTGTTCACCACTCACCGCCGCTCCGCGACCCAAGGCCTCCCCATCGATCGTCATCCCGCCAGTGCCGGATACCTTCGTCGGCGAACGGAATTTCTGCCAGCTCGACTTCTCCGGTCCCGCCAGGGCACGGCACCTGACCATCAGTGTGTTTGACGCTGGCGGCAGGCAAAAATGGCAGCGTGAAATCACCGCCGGCGAACTGCAGCCCGGCGATTGAAGCGTCGCTGCAACGCCCCTTATGACGCACAAAATGTCGTGCAGGCGTTTGATGTCTTGTATCATAAGCCCCTAAATACCAGCATGAGGCGAAATGAATGAATTTAAACGGGGTCTGGAGCAGCGAACTGGGTGGCGCCTACGGCTGGGAACCCATTGGCACCTTCTTCCTCAAGGACGGCCATTTGACGGGTGGCGGCAGAAACCATTTCTCCGTCGGCAGCTACAAAACCAAAGGGGATGGCGCCGTATTCCATATCGTAATCAATCAGTTCGGGAAAAAGCGGGCCTTGTTTGGCCAAAAGAGTGAGCAAGTCCGCGTGGTCGTAAAAGGCAAGCGGAATGATGACAAGATAATCGGTGAGGCAACGCTCCCTGGGCACGTCGAGTACGGTATCTGTGTACGTTTCCAACGGCGAGCGGACCTGCCGGAAGAGAAAACCCACTGACCGTCGGGAGGTTGACCCATGTCTTTAAACGGAATCTGGAGCTGCGAATTGGGCGGCGCTTATGGCTGGGAAGCGGTTGGCACCCTGTTTCTGAAAGACGGCCATCTTCAGGGCTGTGGCAGAAACCATTACACCCTCGGCACCTATAAAACCAAGGGTGATGGCGCGGTATTCCACATGGAACTCAACCAGTATGGAAACAAGCGCACCTTGTTTGGTCAGAAGAAAGAACAGGTCTGTGTGACCGTAAAAGCGAAGCGGGATGGTGACAAGTTGATCGGTGAGGCAACACTGCCCGGACGCAGAAAATACGCTATCTTTGTGCGATTCCAACGACGTGCGGACCTGCCGGAAGAGAAAACCCACTAACGCCAAAGGTGTATGGGCGATCAAAGTTCGTGGCGTTGCAGGCGTGCGCGGATAGCATCCTCCAGGTCCGCCTCTTCCAGATAACTGTTCATCTCATTAAGGGACTGTTCGATCTCGGGAAGAATGACATTTTCAAGCGCACGTGCCCGGCGTTCAGTGAGACGGTATTCAGCCAGCAAACGGTGCAGGTTACCTGAAAGCCCGGCCAGCTCCGCGCTGTGTCGGATCATGTCGGCAAACACCTTGCGACATGCCTCGGCTTCGCTGGAAGGATTGCTCGCCAGCCGCGGGGCACTTTGCTGCGACTCGGTGAACCTCAGCTGTGTTTCCACCAGGGTCACAGCCATGAAGTTGCGTTGCTGTCGGTGCAGACGTGCTCCCTCCAGTGGCGCAGCCGGATAAACACTCAGCCCCTGCACGCCATGCCGTGCGACAGCCGCTATCAGCTGCCGCCTTGCCTGTCCGACCAGTGATTCGAGCTTTGCCTGTAGCTGCTGATAGGCATCCAGCTGGCGCAACAATTCAGCGGCCAGTAACAGGCGCTTCTCATCCAGAAAGTCATAGGCTTCCGATACCACGCTGCGTTCCTGCCTGAGTTCCAGCACAGCGGCTCGCGTCGGCGCCTGTTCGGGACCGATCATGTATCAGTCTCAGGCTCGATATAACGTGCGACCTGGGCATCATTGAGGCGATGCAGCTCCGAGGCGGGCAGTTCCCGCAGCAAAGCCCATCCCGCGTCCATGCTCTGCTCCAGCGTCCTGCTGGCCGTCTGATGCACCAGCTGTTGTTCAAAGCGGTCACCAAAATCAAGGAACTGCTGGTCGATGCCGGTCAACCCCTCACGCCCCACGACGCTGGCCAGTACGCGGACATGCACGGCGCGGGCATAAGCGGCGTAAAGCTGATTGGCAAGATCAGCATGATCCGCATGCGTGTACCCTTCCCCCGTACCGTCCTTCATGAGACGTGACAGGGACGGCAATACACGTACCGGCGGGTAGATATCAGCTCGATCCAGCCCCCGGTCCAGAACGATCTGTCCCTCGGTGATATAGCCGGTGAGATCGGGAATGGGGTGAGTAATATCGTCCGATGGCATGGTCAGGATAGGCAACTGGGTCAGTGAGCCGGGCACCCCCTCCATGCTGCCCGCGCGTTCATAGAGTGTTGCCAGGTCCGAATACATATAGCCGGGAAACCCCTTGCGGCTCGGCACCTCGCCGTGACTCGCCGAGACTTCACGCAGCGCTTCACAGTAATTCGTCATGTCCGTCATTACCACGAGCACATGCTTGCCCTGTTCAAAGGCCAGGTACTCGGCGGCGGTGAGTGCATAGCGCGGACTCAGCAGGCGCTGGGTGCTGGAATCCGACGCCAGGTTCAGAAACAACACGGTGTGTTCGAGTGCACCACTGTTTTCCATGGCCGAGCGGAAACGCTCGGCGGTATCGTAGGGCACGCCCACCGCCACGAATACCACGACAAATTCACCTGCATGGGCATCACGCAGACGCGCCTGGTGGGTGATCTGGATCGCCAGTTGGTCATGTGGCAGACCGGCACCGGAGAATATGGGCAGCTTCTGACCACGCACGAGGCTGTTCATGAGGTCAATGGTCGAAACCCCGGTCTCGATAAAATCTCTCGGCATGGCGCGCGCTGCAGGATTGATGGTCATGCCATCAATACGTAATTTTCTCGCCGCGGAAACCGGTGGACCACCGTCGATCACCCGCCCCACCCCATCGAATATGCGCCCCATAATATCCGCACCAACGGCGAAGTGCAGCGGTTCACCCAGAAAACGGACACGCGTGTCCGACAATGACAGGCCAGAGGTGGACTCCAGTACCTCGACAGTCATCAGTTCATGATCCAGCGCAGCAATCCGACCCAGGCGCCGCCGCCCGGCGCTGTCCTCGACTTCAACCGCCTCATTCAAACCGGCATCGACCGTACGCCTGAGAAACAGCAGTGGCCCGTCAATGCGGGTTACCGCAGCCGCAGCATAAACATCAGCGCGCATCGCCTGCCGCCTCCCGCGTCATTCGTGTAAATGCGGCATCAAGATCTCGCCGCAATTCATCCATTTTCTCCTGCTGCCCGTCTTCATTGATATCTTCGCCCATGCGCCGGAGTCTGCGCATGACAGGCAGCGCATTGATATCCTCAACACGGATTCCCTGCGCAACTGCGGCCGCCGACAAATCGATAAAGCGACTGATAAGCTGAATCATGGCGATCTGTTTGCCGACCGAACAGAACCGGTCCGCCTCGGAAAACGCCGACTGGCGGAGAAACGACTCATTGATCAGTTCGGCGCACAGCAGCACATGCTGTTGTCGCGGCGGCAGAGCGTCCTTACCGACGATGCGCGCCATGCGTTCCAGGCGCGCCTGCTCCTCGATCAGCCCGAGGAAGCGCCGTCGCTGTACAGCCCACTGCGGGTTGCCGTGCTGGCTCCAGAACTGACTGAGCACCTCGATGTCCTCGGAGTAGGATTGCAGCGGGTGAATGGCCGGGTAGAAACGCGCCTGGGCACGAGCTGCATCCAGTGCCCAGAAACAGCGCACGTAGCGCTTGGTATGATTAGTGACCGGCTCGGAGAAATCAGCCGATGGTGGACTGACCGCGCCGATAATACTCAGCGAGGCGAGTTCACCACCCAAGGTACGCACATGGGCCGCACGTTCATAAAAATCGGCCTGACGGCTGCTCAGATAGGCGGGATAACCGCCCTCGCCGGGCAACTCGCCGAGGCGACCGGAGACTTCGCGCAAGGCCTCGGCCCAGCGACTGGTGGAATCGGCCATCAGAGCGACCCGCATGCCCTGGTCGCGGAAATACTCGCCCACGGTCACGGCGGTATAGATGCTGGCTTCCCGGGCCGCCACCGGCATATTCGAGGTGTTGGCGATAATCACCGTGCGTTCCATGAGTGGTCGGCCGGTGCGCGGGTCCGCCAGGCTTGGAAATTCATGCAACACACCCGCCATTTCATTACCACGTTCACCACAGCCGACATAGACGATCACATCCGCATCGCACCACTTGGCGAGTGTCTCCTGTAGTACCGTCTTGCCGGTACCGAAACCACCCGGCATTGCAGCCCGGCCACCGCAGGCGAGCGGAAACATACTGTCCAGAATACGCTGCCCTGTGAACAACGGCCCCTCAACCGGCATGCGCGCCGCCACCGGTCTGGGTTCACGTACCGGCCAGGGGTGACTCATGCTGATTTCCCTGCTGTCACCGTCATCGCAACTCAGCACGCATACGGGATGGTCATCCCCGTACTCGCCTGCCGGTTCAATGGAAACAACCTTGCCCTCGCACCCGGGCGGTACCAGACAGCGTTGTGCTCTGGCATCGCTACGCTGCACGACGGCAAAAGCCTTGCCAGCTGACAGCCGGTCTCCACGCTTGACCAAGGGCGTGAAGGGATAAAGCGTATGCGTGTCCGGCCGGTCCACACCCGGTGAAACGTAGCGCCCCTGCCCGGTCAGCGGGCGCAACAGACCATCAAAGATATTACCCAGCAGACCCGGGCCCAGCGTCACCGACAACGCCGCACCGGTGCCGCTGATAGGGTCGCCGGGTCTCAGGCCGGTGGTGTTTTCATAAACCTGAATCACGGCTTCCTGACCGTTGATGCGAATGACTTCGCCGAGCAGGCGCTGTTCACCCACCAGAACAGCCTCGTTGATTCTGAAAGCCGCCTGCGTACGGGCACGCAGTACCGGGCCGCTGATCCAGGTTATGTTTGCATCTGCCATAAGATCGTTCACAAAGCCATGTGCAGTAAAGCGTCAGTCCCGCCCGCCACGATGCTCGTTGATTCTTGCCAGCAGGACCGCTTCGATGGCAGAACGTTCACGCAACAGGCCGTCCACACTGCCGTCCACACACGCCCCGCCCGCACAGATACACAAGCCAGCGCCAATCGCTGCCTTGACTCGAAAATGGGGGGTATGATCAAGTTGTTTCTGCAGCCTGAGCTGCAGAGCCGAACGCTCCTGCGTGGGCCAGTCAACGGGATGTTCAATCACCCAGTGCCCGTCTACCAGCACCGAGGCAGCCTGAGCCACCAGTTCTTCGACCCAGTGGAGGCGCATCCGCGCATCACCCCAGCGCTGCAACAAGGCCTCGCGCAAATCCAGCCAGCTGCCTGTCAGCAGTTCTTCATCCGCCTGCTGCCGACGCTGGCGTTTTCTGGTCTGGCGCCGTGCGACCGCCGATACCAGCTGCTGGCGCCGCTTTTGACGGATCTCATTGAGTTCAAGGTGCATGCGTTGCTGCGCGTCGCGATGAGCCTGTTTGATCAACTGTCGCGCCTGCTCTTGTGCCTCGTCCAGAACTTTCTTGCAGCGCTCACTGCGACGCTGCTCAACCACGGACAGCAGATGTTTCAGCTGTGCACCGACGACAGGAGCGGACTCACTCATTCCAGAACTCCCAGCTGCTGTCTTAAGCGTGTGGTCAGGTCCGGCATCGGTATTGCGTTGTGTACGTCCGGTACAATAACCACGCAGGGTGTGACACTGATGAGCAAACGATCGAGTACAGCTGCGGGAAGCCGCTGGGCAATGTCAACACTGATCAGCACCAGCGGCGCATGATCACAGGCCCATTGCACCACCTCCCGTAGATTGTCAGCGGAAGGCGTTCGCACCCGTAAGCCCGCCAGATGGAACGCCGCAGCATTCACTTCATCACCGATGAACACAGGCAAAGACATTAACTTTCACATTATCCTGTTCAGAATCAGGATCGATATGATCAGACCATAAATCGCAATCCCTTCCGCAAGACCCACCATAATGAGGGCGCGCCCCAACAGCTCCGGCTTTTCTGCCAGAGCACCGATCGCCGCACTGCCGACAGCTGCAACCGCGATTCCCGCACCCAGCGATGACAGGCCAGTTGCCAGCGCTGCTGCCACGAAACCCCAGCTGAGGGCCGCCGGTGACAACGGCGTGCCCGATGCGCTAGTTTCAGCCGCGCTAACAGGCGCCCACCAGAACAACATCGTCGCCACCACACTGAGAATGCTGGCAGCGACGAACCACACAGCAACACCTCTGATTCTAACTGTCACGTCTTTCTCCTTATGCCGGCATCACCGGCCGGTGCGGCCAGAGGACGGAAGATACGCCCCGTCCCCCGCAGAAAACGAATAAAGAACTCAAACAAGATCAAACGTGTCGTCTGGATGGTCACCACCAGCCCTTCCAGCATGATAACAATAAGGTTGCCCAGCAACAGGATCAGCATACCGGCAATCGTGCTGTCTGTCGCCGCCGCCAGCGTAATAAATGCCAGCGATAACCCGCCGTGGGCCAGTGCGAAAGCGCCCACGCGGACAAAAGACACGGTATTGACCAACAGCTGAAATACGCCTTCCAGCAGGACTCCGCCAGCGCTGATGAGCCTCATCCACCAGCTGCCCTGCCCCTGCAGCAGACTGCCGACAAAAAACCACACCACGGCTGCCACACAGAGCAAAGCAAACCGCGGCATAAAAAACGCCGCAATAATTGACAGGTACAGAACAAGGAGCGCCGCTTCGACCTGAATCCAGCGCACCAACTCGCCACTCCAGTAGCGCTCCATGGCATTGAGCACAAGCCCAATCAGCAACACCAGCACCCCGCCTACGAGCGGAACAAACAGCACCGGCAGGGGATCTTCCATCGGATGTAACCACAACGCCGGGATAATGTCCTCGCGGCCAAACACGCTACCGAAAACAAAACCGAAAACCGTTGCCGCCAGACCATTGGCAATCAGTATACGCAGGACAGGCCAGCGTTTGCGGTACAACAGTCCGACCAGCAGCAAAACCAGACCGTGGCCAACATCGCCGAACATATAGCCAAATAGCAGCGGCGCCAGTACAGCCAGCAGCCGGCTGGGGTCCGCCTCGTTCACGGCGGGTGTACCGAGCATACGGGCAAACAGTTCGAAGGGCTGCGCCCACCAGGGATTGTGCATGACCATCGGCGCCTTCGTATCAGCCGGCGCTTGCGGAAAATCGATAATTGCTTTGACGCCGGCTTCAGCCAGCGCCTTTTTGAGCCCTTCGCCATCGACATCATCGGTCCATCCTGTGACCCAGGCAAAGTTTTCGGACACCGGCAGACTGGTCACGTGCGTCATGAACCATTCCAGGCGACCGATATCACTAAGGGCTGCCGAGACCTGTAAACGCTCTGACCATGCATCAATCTGCTCGCGTGTTCGTCGCACTTGCAGATTCAGCTCCTGGAGCCGGCGCTTGACCTGCACCAGTGCCTTGATCCGGTTGCCGTGCAGGAACGGCGGTATCGTTACAGCACGAGCCTTGTGGGCGGCCAGTTCGACAGCGAGCGCTTCGATATCGGCGGGCAGGCCTACCGCCTGCACATAGTCATGGCGTTTAGCGCTGAAATGTTTTACCAGCGCGGCGGCGGGAAGCTGCTGAATGCGGCTGCCGGAGGGCAATACAAACAGCCGTACCGCCAGTTCAGGTCCCGCCGTCGCCAGCAGGCTGAAGTCCAGCGTATCATTCTCCACCTGCAGCAGCATGGTCTCGAGTAACTGCAGGTCCGACTGTTCGCCGGTTAAGGATTCGAGTTGATGAACCCGTGGCGCGGCCTCATCCTCCCAGGAGCGCAAACGCCGCAGGGCACGATCCAGCAGCCTGATGGGACTACCCGGCACCAGAGGTGCGCGCATTTCCGCTTGCGGCCAATAGGGATGATAACGGCTCGCCAGGCGGTTATATTCATCCAATCGATCGCGAAGGTCCGGGAGATTGAGTCTGGCACGCGAATCGCTGTGGGTTTCCAGCTCGATACTGCCGGTACCGGCCAGGGTTTCCAGGGCCAGCGTCAGATCGGTCCGGGCGGTGAGCAACTCGAACCAGCGGGCGGCTGCGGGACGCAACCCCATCACGCCACCCTAGGGCCTGTTAACGCGATGGGAATGCCTGTGACGACGGCCAGCCGGCGTTACTCGTCGTTCATTCTGTGTCACTTAAGTTATCTCCTCGTGCCTGGTCTGGCCGCATGTTTGTTACGCAGCAACACCGGCGTTGCCATCGTGTTAACAGGCCCCGGCGAACAATCTCCTGCTCAGCAGATCTCCCCTCAACTGTTCCAGATCCAGCGCGACAAGCGCCAAATGGGCGAAAGCGGCGGCCGGTTGGAAGCTGTAGCAGCGGAACGCCGTCGTCAGCCTGCCGGCGAGCACTTCGCGCTGCTGCCGGGTAGAGTCGCTCGCTGAAGCCTGTGAGCCAAGATGCTGCAGAATCAGCTGGCCCAGCTGATTCATGGCCGTCTTAAAACGCGCCGGTTCCGGCCACTGGTGCCGCCAGTTGTCGTACCAGGCATCATACAGGGTTTCTCCCCGCTGCCAGGCCTGGGCCAGATAGCCATAGCCTGAGGCCTGTATCACTTCCGTGCGCCGCTGGACATGCTCACTGGCAAAACGGCGTAACTCGGCGTCATCCAGCATCCACGCCGGCACGCTGGCACCACTCAACAGGTGCTGCAGGGCCGGCAGCAGCGGTAAATGTTTCAAAGCCTGGAATACAGCCCGCCAGTCAGCCGGCAGCCAGCGAGAGACATCATCGACATAACGGCAAAACTGGCGGCGCAGAGAAAACTCGATGTCGTGGCTGCTCTGAGTGCTGTCAATACCGATGACCCAGGGACGCAGAACCGTTCTCCGTGTCATCTGCAGGTAGTCGGCCAGATCACCCGTGCTGCGCAAACGCCGCCACACCTGTTCATCCGCGCGCTGTCCGTGACGAGCCTGCAGACGCGCCTGAGCATAGGCAAAACGTGCGACTCTATTCACTGCCAGCTTTCTCCTGCCGGCTGCCCCTGGAGTGTGTGTTACCGGTCAGATCTGCGGCGACTTCCTGAACCACGCTGGCAAGCTCGGCTGCACCAAGATCGTATAGCGATGGTTCACGTTGTGATCTGCGATCCGCGCGTTCCAGTGCATCGATATGTGCTTTGATTTTCTGTGCCAGACGCAATTGCACCAGCGTGATGCGCTCATCGGTCCGGTCTGCAATGCGCTTGACGCGTTGCTCGGCGGCCTGCAATATCTGCCGTGCTTGCTGCTCGCAAGCGGCGATCGCCTGCTCGGCCTCGCGCTCAGCCTGAAGCACTCTATTCATGGCCTGTTCAACCATGTCCGTTGGTCCGGCACCGGTGTCTTTAGCGACCATGTCGTTACTCCTGCACAGCAGTGCTCGATAGCGTTTGAAAGCGTTCAGTTTCTGATTTTAAGGGAAGCAAACAGGCGAGGCCAGTAGACCAGGTTGCGCGGCCTGCGGGCGCCAGCGCCAGCCGCTCCCGGGCACCATCATCCAGTGTGGGATATCGACATATCATTATGAATACAATGTTTATTTATCGTTAATGGCGGAAAACGGGATCGCAGACAGCCGGGCTGGCCGCATTCCACTGGCCTAGACCGGCCTGGCTTTTATACAATACCCGCCTGGCACGGCTCAACAGCCGTTGAATTAATCTCCAATCAACCCCGCACAGGAGAAAAGACCCATGTCCATAGAGAGGTCGATGTTTGCTTTCGGTGGCATCATGGTGATGCTGACATCCATGCTTGCCTTGTACCACAGTCCATACTGGACATGGTTCACGTTATTTATCGGTTTCAACTGCCTGCAGAGCTCATTTACCGGCTTTTGTCCACCCACCATGCTGATGAAAAGATTCGGCATGAAAACAGAAGCAGAGCTTGCCCTGGAGTCATCCAGCAACGGTGCCTGAGCGATCAGCACTCCAACTGATCGACTTCATTCTTCAGCCATATTTTTTTCCAGTGCCGTAACCACATCGCGGAACATTTTCTCGTTGTGTTCGCTGAGGTCCATCAGGGCACGGTGGGCTTCCAGCACGGTGCGGGTCAAGGTTTCCTTGTCGGAGTCTTGTCGAGCCAACTCCTTTTCCGCTCCGCATTCGAACGATGCATGGCTGACGATATCAAAGACTTCGTCGAATGCCATACTGATCAGCACCGCGTTGATATCAGTGCGATCCGATAAAATGGTCACTCTGGAACCATTCTGATTTTTCATTAAATTAGCAATGCGTGCCAGAAGGCCGAGATTGGTACTGTCAATGCCATCGGTTTCTGTCAGATCAATGACAAATCCCGCCGGTGGCGGACCGGAAAACAGCTGTTTCACAAAGCGATCGATAGAGGGACTCAGAGTGTAGCGAATATCACCGACGAAACGCAGCACATGAATACCATCATGGGAGGCGTGCAATACCTTGCCATTAATCATGCCGGCCATTCCTGTCAATCACCATTAATGCGATATCATCCGGCAGATGTTTATCGGCCAGCACGTCGAGCCCGGCCGTCATTTCGTCCAGATCCAGCGCTGTCCCTTGCGAGCGTGACAGAAGCGCACTGTAGCGTTGCTGCAGGGTATCTACCGGCATGAGCTCCAGGATCCCGTCGGATACCAGCACCAGGTCAAACGCTTCCGGCAAGTCAATCTGCCGGGCGCTGAATTCCGCGTCGTCGAAAAGCCCCACAGGACGTCCGCGGCAATCCAGCATCTGCACCTCCTCGCCGTCGTATAAAAAGGGACAGGGAAACTGTCCCCCGCTGCTATACACCAGGGAGTTACTCTCCAGATCGATGACGCCGTAGAGCATAGTGAGGTGCTTATCAAGATTCTGTCGGCAATAGTCCCTGTTAAGGCGCTGAAGCACCTGCTGCGGATGCAGGATCGTCATATCAACGGTCTGCCACAAGGTATCACGGTACTGAACAATCAATGTATGCAGCATCACTGTCACGAACGCAGAGGCCGCGCCGTGACCGGAAACATCCGCCATATAGAAACCAATATGCTGATCATCAATGGGGAAGTAGTCCATGAAATCCCCGCTGAGGTACATGGAGGGGTACAAGCGACGCCTGAAACGGTAAGGACCGAAACGCGTGTTGTCTTGCGGCAGTAACTGAAACTGAATCGCCCTGCCGGCCTTCTCATCGTCCTGTAACTGCTGCAGGGTCTCGGTAAGCTCCCGGTTCAGCGTTTCCAGATTCTCGCGGTATTCACGGTTCTGACGAACGAGTTCAGCATGTTTCAGCGCGCGGCGCACGGCATTTTCCAGCACCGCCATATCGTGGATAGGCTTGGTGACATAGTCCCAGGCGCCGCGTTTCAGAGCCTGTACCGCATAACTGAGCAGGCTGACACCAGAAACCACGATCACCGGAGTTTCCGGAGACTCTGAGGTGATCGTGGCCAGGACCTCCAGGCCATCCAGGCCTGGCAGGCGCAAATCACACAACACCACATCGGGTGCTTCGCGCCGGAATAGTTCCAGTCCGCTGGAGCCATTAGTGGCCTCCAGCATGGTAAAACCGCTGTCCTCAAGATAGGCGACAATGCCGTTGCGAATCGGAGACTCGTCCTCGATAGTCAGGATTTTTGCTGTTTCAGTCATCACAGTGCTCTGTCGCTGGCTTTGATTATAGTTCAGTTTTTCTGCGCGCCCGTCATGCGTTTTGAGTTTGTGATTACGCCGGCTTGTGATGACAGGGTAATCGGACCGTAAAACACGTTCCCTCACCCGTCGTCGAGGTGACATCGATCGTACCCTTGTGTTGTTCGGTGATCATGAAATAGGAAACCGACAGCCCCAGACCGGTTCCCACCCCCACAGCCTTCGTGGTAAAAAACGGTTCAAATACCCGTCGCCGCGTCTGTTCTTCCATGCCGGGACCGTTATCCTCGACTTCGATCCGGGCCCATTCACCGTCCCTGCGTGTGCGCAGGGTGATCCGGTGTGGAAGCGGGCTGTCGCTATGGCTCATAGCCTGAGCGGCATTCTTGACCAGGTTGAGAAACACCTGCTCGATCTCGGTGTGGTCGCACTCCACCGGTCCGAGTTCCGGGTCGAAATCACGCACAATCTCAATCTGTTTGAAGTCATATTTTTTCTTCAAATCATAATCGCTGGCCGCCAGCCGCAACACAGTATCCAGTATCTCGTCGATACGTTCGGGCTGGAACTCAGTGCTCGTGCTGCGGCTGAAAGCCAGCATGTCAGCCACGATTCGACTGGCACGACTGGCTGACTGCTGGATGGATTCAACGAATTCCAGGATGCCGCGCTCTTCCAGGTAACGATACACCAGTTGCAGATCTACGCCCAACGCCTCGGCGGTGCTAAGGTTCACCTGTAGATCAGGTGAGAGCCGGCGCTTGAGATTCTGACTGCTCTGCAGCACACCGCTCAACGGATTGTTGATCTCGTGCGCCATCCCGGCGGCCAGCCCCCCCACGGACATCATTTTTTCCGTCTGTACCATCATCTGCTCCATGCGAACCCGACTGGTGATATCGTCTATGCGGATGACCGCACCGGCCGCGCCATCCTCCAGCAGTGGATAAACCATGACATCGGCGTAGTGCGTTTCCCCGTCCTTCTCGGTAATCAGACGCTCGGTTCGTATCGGGGTGTGACTGCGGATCGCTTCCTGTATATTTTCCAGCTGCGTTCTGAATTCGGGGAACAACGTATCGAAAGGTTCACCGATCGCTCGTCCGGTTGGCACCCGTGTGACCTGTACCGCACTCTGATTCCACTCCGTTATCCGCCCGTCGCTGTCCACGCCAACCAGTACCGATGGCATCGAATCGATAATATTCTTCAGGTAGCCGCGTATACGCCGCAGCTCGTGATCAACCCGGACGCGTTCGGAAATATCCACGATCGCACTGAGAATAAGCAGTTCCTGATCTGTTTCAACCGGGCTGAGACCGATTTCAATGGGAAACTCACTACCATCTTTACGCAGGCCGAACAGGCTGCGTCCCAGACCCATGGCCCTGGCGCGCTGCTCGGCGATGAAACCGTCCCGGTAGTCGGGGTGCTTGCTGCGCATACGCTCCGGGATCAGCATCTCGATCTGCCGGCCCAGCAATTCCTCCCGCCGGTAGCCGAAATATTTCTCTGTCTGTTCATTGACCAGCACAATACGGCCCGTCGAATCCACCATGACGATACCATTCGGGGCTGACTCGACGACCAGCCGTAACAGTTTTTCCGCACGCTCACGCTGGGTGATATCCTCGATTTCCCCCACCACCATCAATGGCTCGCCGTGCGCGTCACGCACGAGCCCCGCACGCGCTCTGCCGGTGATGACCGCGCCATCGCGCCGAAGATAACGCTTGTTCATCTCGTAGCTGTTGATGTCACCATGAACCAGCCGCTGGAAGTTTTTCGTGGTCTCTTCCCAGTCATCGCGGTGGGTAATAGCCTCGACGCTCATGCCCGTGAGTTCATCAGGGGAATAACCAAGAATGGTACACAAAGTTGGATTGACCGTGATCAGCTTGCCCGCCAGATCGGTTGTCAGTATGCCAATGGGCGCATTTTCCAGGGTCAGTCGCAGTTGCTCCTCGCGCTGACGCAGTTGTTCTTCTGCGTGCTGCTGATCGGTTATATCTTCACCGGAACTCAAGGTGGCAGTGACATTACCGTCATCGTCATACAGCAATGTATTGTGCCAGGCGATCAGCCTTTCCTCTCCACCGCTGGTCAGTACCGGGTTCTGGTAGTACTCGACCAGGTCCTGCTCCTTCGACATCAACTTGTCGAACAAGCCCCGGACCTGTTCCCTGTCGCTTTGCGGAATGAACGTGTCGAACCAGTTCCTGCCTATGATGTCCTGCTCTTTCCCGCCTAACAGCTGACACCCTTTCTTATTGATCAGGTGGACCTGCTGATTGGCACCAACCACCAGAATAATAGTGCCGGCAACATCGAGATAGCGCTGAGCCCTGTTGCGCTCGTTCTTGAGCGCCTGTTCGGTTTGCTGACGGTATATTTCGCCGCCGACCCACTGTCCCATCAGGTTGAGGACT
>Ga0316201_10000069_pt1 | contig 39904 bp, 38 predicted proteins | sample CS6wburrow_MG_FD_204516 | JGI IMG/M metagenome (GOLD analysis project Ga0316201, IMG submission 204516) | Coastal sediment microbial communities from Delaware Bay, Delaware, United States - CS-6 worm burrow | ecosystem: Environmental > Aquatic > Marine > Coastal > Sediment | place: USA...
TCGGGGCGAGTGGGGCGACGTCCTGCTTTGGCTTAATATCGGCGGCCTCGCGCAGGGCCCTGGTCTCGAAACCGATCAGGTATTCGTAATACTGGCGTATATTTTCCACGTACTTGACCGGCTCCCAGCCGCGCGCGTAGCCGTACCTGGTTTGCTTGTACCATTTCTTGCGCGCCAGCAGCGGCAGGTTTTGCTTGAGGTCGATCCACCGATTCGGGTCTCCGCCTCGACTCTCGGTAATAATGCGAGCATCCTCGACATGGCCGAAGCCCACGTTATAGGCGGCGAGGGCAAACCAGGTCCGGTCAGGTTCGGGTATGCGTTCGGGGATACGCTTCAGCACGCGCGCAATGTATTTCGAACCGCCATGGATACTCTGTTGGGCGTCGAGTCGGTTTTTGACCTTCATTTGCTTCGCGGTGGCCTGGGTTAGCATCATCAGCCCGCGTACCCCGGTGGGTGACCTGGCGCGCTCGTTCCACAGGGACTCCTGGTAACCGATAGAAGCCAGTAGTCGCCAGTCGAGCCCGACTTCTACCGCGGCCTGGCGGAACAGGGCCTCGTACTTCGGTAGATGGGTCTTGATGCGCCGGGTGAAGGTTCGAATATCCGAGTAATTAAACTTCTCGACATGGCTGTAGTGCCGGTGCACCAGCTGATCGAGCCGGCCGTCCTTTTCGATTTCCGCGAAAAACGCCGCAATCGCTTCCGCCAGGCTGTTGTCATCGCTGTAATTGTAGGCCCATCGCAGCTGGCGTGGCTCGCCCAGCTCGAAGGCCACGCGCAACTCAGGAAAGTAGCGGCGCTGCAGCGCGATTTCATGCGAATCGGCCAGGATATAGTCCGCTTCGCCGGCATCGACCTGTTCGATCAATTCTTCCGGCGCGATATCATCGACTTCGATCCAGCTCAGGTCAGGGTATTGCTCCAGCAGTCCGCGCAACAGCTTGACATGCGCGGTGCCGCTTATGACTTTCAACGAGCCGCCGACCAGGTTGCTGACTTTCCGGGGGCGATCGGCGTTGAACTTGCGATAGAGCACCTGGTTGCTGACCTGGTAGTAACGGGGGCCATAGTCGACCGAACGGCTGTAATCGGACTCCCCCCTGGACAAACCGGCGGCGGCAATGTCACCGGTGCCGAACAACAGTTCCGGGTACAGGTCGCTGAAATTAGGCACCGTGACGAAACGCGCCTTGACCCCGATTGATTCAGCGAACCAGGTTGCCAGCTGGTATTCGAAACCGTTGGGGCCGTCGATATCCTGGTAATAGGTGGTGGCGCTGTTGAGTGTCAGCACGTTGAGGTAGCCGCGCTGCTTGATCTTGTCCACGGTGCTGCGGGCCTTGCTGTCGATACCCGGTGAAATGATCAGGACGCCCAGCACCGCGATCGCCGCAACCAGGCCGGATATCAGCTGAACTCGATGAGCAAATGGGGAAAGCTCGACCACGGGCCATCCTCGTGTCGCGCGCAGACTACTGTCTGCGTGTAAACACCCACTCGTGGTTTTCGGAAAGCGCCGGGTCGTAGCGGTATCCTTCGTAATCGAAATCCTTGAGCGCCTCCGGCTCATCGATCCGGTTATCTATCAGGTAGCGCGCCATCAGTCCGCGGGCCTTCTTGGCAAAATACTGGATGAACTTGTACTGCCCGTCGCGATACTCCTTGAACGCCGGGGTAACAATGTTCGCCTTGAGTTGCTTGAGCTTGATCGACTTGAAATATTCTCCCGAGGCCAGGTTTATCAATGTTTGCGAATCCGACTGTTTCAGTTCCCGGTTCAGTGCGTCGGTGATCTTCCCGTCCCAGAATTGATACAGGTTGGTGCCTTGCTCCGTGTCGAGGCGGGTACCCATTTCGAGCCGGTAAGCCTGCATCAGGTCGAGCGGGCGCAGCAGTCCGTAAAGGCCGGACAGGATCCGCAAATGATCCTGGGCAAATTCGATATCTGTGGGGGACATGCTTTCGGCATCGAGCCCGATATAAACGTCGCCCTTGAAGGCAAACAGCGCCTGGCGAGCATTCTCCGGTTTGAACGGTGTCTTCCATTGCCTGAAACGCTGCTGGTTCAGTTCGGCAAGGCTGTCGCTGACATGCATCAGCCTGGCGATATCGGCGGCGGAAAGCTCGCGCAGGCGACGCACCAGTTTGCGCGACTGGGTCAAATGCGCCGGCTGGGTATACGCGTCTGTCACTGGCGGCGACTCGAAATCCAGGGTTTTGGCGGGTGATATTACGGTTAACATATTGCTTCGACCCGAAAAAAGAACGCATGTTACCAAAAATAACATCGCCATTTCGTGAATTTCGTTGCAACTACCGCGTTCCGGACCGACTGTTTTGCCTCTTCAGGGGCGATAAAGGGGAGGCAGTAATCCCTGGCCTTTATCCGGAGAATTAAATTTCTCTATGTATTTCAATCGGTTAAGAATTGCCTGGCAGATGTACGCTTGCTAACAGATTCCCGCGTGAGCATTACCGCAGATATTGCCTGTGATGGCAGGTTCATGTAGGCTGTGCGCCCTGTTCAGGAGAGGTGTCCGAGTGGTTGAAGGAGCACGCCTGGAAAGTGTGTATAGGTTAATCGCCTATCGAGGGTTCGAATCCCTCTCTCTCCGCCATACATAAAGAGCCCCGCGACGCGGGGCTTTTTATGTATGGTTGATAGGGCGGTTTGAAGAGAACCCTGGGGCATAGCCCCGGTTCGACCAATTGCGCAGCAATTGGGACCGCCGCAGGCGCCGCGAAGCGGTCATAACGCGAGTGCTCCTCGCGTTATGAGTCTATCCCTCTCTCTCCGCCAGTTTTATGTATACATGCCTGTTTTAGAAAGGGATTTCTAAAATAGAGCTTCTCAGTCTACAAATATGTATACAATCAACGTCCCGGTTCCCGGTGCCAGCAGATACGGCAGAAACCGTGTTCCATGCATGGCTTCGATCCAGAAAAAACCTATCTGACTTAGTCCCTTTTTTACTCCAATCGCTTCATACATAGTGGCAATTGACTTAATTGACCGGTGTATAAGTTAGCTGTCTGACTTTTTTCCAATAAAAAACCCCGCACCAGGTGCGGGGATACCGTCTAACAGCAAGAGTTACGGGGAGGATTTGAAACGGGATCGGCGACCGATTGCCGGTCGCCGACCAACTCTATGCTGCTAGTCGTCCTCTTCTTCGATTTCAATTTGGTCCGCTTCGTAAGGACTGCCGATTGAACCGTCACCGCCATTGGTGGTATCGATGCGTACGTCGACCACGTCATTAGGTCCGTTCGAGATGTTGACCATACCGTCGTCGTCGATCAGGTCTAGAAAGGCATTGATATCGGCCTCGGTGGTGAGACCACTGCCGGGTGCAATCTCGACATCTTCGATCTCCAGTTCCGTATCGGCGCCGGCGACAGAGGTAATCCCCATTACAGTTATAGTGTTGTTAGACGAATCGGCACCGCCGTTGTCGACGACTGCGCGTAACTCGTGCCGGTTTGCATTTACATTTTCACTTTTGATGCGTAACGCGAGCATCGAGGTTGGGCCGGTGCGAATACCTCTAACTTCTAGTCCGTCACCGTTAGATATACTGGCGACGCTCGTTCCCATATTGTCGAGATCATACTCGGTAATACCACTCATAGTTGTCACCTGGATATCGCCAAAGAAAAGGTCAAAATTGGGCTCACTCACATTAGATGCCGTCGAGGTGATTCGTACCCGGTTGCCGCGCCCCTTGATTTTCTCGGCGATTAACAAGCCACCGGCATTGAAGTGGCCTTCTGCCTCTACGCGTATTCCCGAAACCATGTCCGATTCATCCACGAGTCCATCCATCCAGCCGCTGGCGGGAACTGAATCCCAGTCGATGCAGGTGGTGTCGATCAGAAAATCTGCGCCAGCAGGGCAGTTGGCCAGATCGGCGAGATCCATGTTTACCGCGCCCTCGAACTCGACCTCCTGGCCGTTTTTCTGGTCGTTAAAGTCATCCTCGAGTTCGACTCGGGATGCTACGGTACCGTTAAAGTGAACTTCGACGAAATCTCCAATCTCAACAACGGTTGGACCGCCATAGCTGAATAAAATACCGCGCACGGTGAGTGATACGCCAGGTACGACCGCTTCCACGAAGCCCTTTATCTCATCGACACCATCCCCGTCGTCATCCTGTTTGATAAAGGTTGCTTCGATGGTGGAGTCGTCCAGCCATATTCCAGATACTTCGTATCGAATCCCGTTACTCAGCGGATTCGGGATACCAGGCGCATTAGTAGAAGGAGTTTGCAAGATTACAATGCCATTGATGTCTCCGTTTCCGTCGGCCGCGCCTTCGACTTCGGCTTCGTATTCGACCACCTCGGCGGTGCCTGAAACACCGTCGTCATTGCGTCTACCGCGTATTCTGACGACCTGGCCGACCTTGAAATCGGCGACGGTACTGGTGCTGTCGTCGTTTGAATAAGAGTTACCGTCCGGTGTCTCGTACTCGACCCCAAGTACCCAGATACTGCCAAGTTGCGTAATAACGCCTCTGGCGACAATCGATTCAGAGCTTACCGAGCTATCATCACTGCCGCCTCCGCCGCCACCACAGGCGACCAGCAAACCGACTAAACCAGTCGTTACCAGTCCTCTGAATCCGTTGATCATTTCGTGTTTAGTCATTTCGAATCTCCATGCATTGTTGAATTTTAAATTGGGAAAAAATTCCCATAAACATATTCTGCATGATCAGCAGCGAAGCCGCTAGGGACGGAAGTTGTTTACCTGCTGGGTTGTTGGTCCAAAAGATTTCAGACTAAAGTCTGAAGGGTGAACAATCGATTACGTTATCTATTATTCCAGTTCTTACCACTAGCTGAATTCTGTGGAAGCAGATGGCCTGGATGGCAATTGTTTATCGTTCAGTCGTCAATGGTCAGGGTCGCAACCAGTTTGACGCCACCGGATTTCCCGGCGCGGGTGATTTTAAAGTCGCCGCCCAGACTCTCGACTCTTTCGCGCATGCCGCGTAAACCCAGATGATCGGCGTCGTTAATTTTGCTGACATCGTTAACATCCATGCCGGGTCCGCCATCGCTAATCTCTAAAAATAACAGTGAACCCTGCACTGAAACTTCGACTCTCTGGTCTATACCGCCCCCGTGCCTGTAGGCATTATTGAGGCCTTCCTGGACCAGGCGATAGAGACAGATCTTGGTTGGTGTGCTGAGACCGTCGGGCAGATTATGCAAGTCATGGCTAACCGAGGTCGAGGTTCGGCTTTCGTGCCTCTCTATCAATCTGGCAATCGCTTCCCTGGCCGATAGCTGCTGGAGTTCGGGTATCGTCAGGCCGGCCGAAAGACTGCGTAGCTCCTGCACGGCATCGTCAAGCGCACGCTGTATGTCGTCGATTACGGCCAGATCGGTCTTGTCTGACTGCGCGGAATCGTTGCCAGGCTGGTAAATGGAGTCCAGCTTGAGTAGTGCAAATCCGATTGATTGCAATGGACCATCGTGTAACTCGGAACCGATGCGCCGCAGGTATTGCTCATTCAGTTCGACACCCCTGCTGCTTGCCTGTTTGATACGAGTGCGTTGCGTTTCAATTAACTGGTGCGCGGTGCGCACGACCCAGAAAAGTAACAGGTAGAGTATCAGCCCGCCAAGCAAGGAGACCGAGGCTACCAGCAACTTGCCCCTGTCTAGCGCCTCGAAAAGGGCCCTCGGCGATTTATAGAGTTCCACTACGCCGATTACCCGTTCGTGTTTGTCGTCCCATACCGGGATGTAACTCTCTACAAATTGCTCGACGTCGTCGGGCAGAAAGACGTGTTCCTGCTTGGCATGTTCGTCGGTCACGCCCCAGCTGAAGATGCTTTCACCGCTATAGGCAATTTTCAACTCATCGTTATCGCTAAACCGCTTGCCGATGATCTTGCTGTCGTTGGACCAGATGATTCGGAAATCGTCGTCGAAAACCGTGGCGCGGAACACATCGGGGATGCCGACAACATGATTTAAAAAATCCTCGACAGCACGCTTGTCCTCGATACTGGTGCTGCCTTCGAAATACGCCTCGGGATTGTTGATCAGCGATACGCTCTGAATGAATTCGGAACTGACAACCATTTCCCGCGCCAGCAGGTTTTGCTGAAGAAATGAGAAATAAATGGAGCCCGATACGATGCTGATGCCGAGGATAGAAACGAATCCCGAAAGCGCGAATATTCTGAGCAGGCCCCATCTCTGGATTAAAGCGGTTATCTTCACTGCCGACGCCTGGGATTTGCCGAAGCCATGGCTTCTGATCTAGCCTTTGATCTTTTGCGCCATCAATGCTGCTTCTACGCGGTTTCTCACCTGAAGTTTGTGCAAGATGTTGGTCATATAGTGTTTGATTGTTTTTTCGCTAAGGAACAACTCGTCGGCAATTTGCTTGTTCGTCAGACCACGCGAAAGGGCTTTCAGAATACTGCTTTCACGTTCGTTGAGTTTATCGAGCAAACTGGTCGGGGCTGCGGGTTCCTGATGGTAGGAATGCATCAGGATACTGGTCGCCAGGCTGGGCGTGATAAAGGTTTCCCCGGATGATACTCGGTGTATGATTTCGATTAACTGCTTGCCGCCTATTCCCTTGAGAATATAGGCGCTGGCTCCGGCCTGTAATGCCGTCATAAGGTCGTTTTCGTCCTCCGATGCGGTCAACATGACGAGCTTAATCGACGGAAGCGCCTCGTGTATGTCACGCGCCGCCTCGACGCCCCCGCCGGGCATGCTGATATCCAGCATAATAATGTCGGGCATTGCTTCGTGCGCGATTCTCAGCGCATCCTGATAGCTTTCGCCCTGATCAATGACCTCGAAATCATCAACAGATTGAAGCGTACTGCTGACACCTTCGCGCAACAGTGGGTGGTCATCAATGACGGCTATAGCGACGGTAGTTGCAGGCATCTGTGGATATGTTCTACTGGTTGCAGTGCTGGAAATGCTTTCGAATATACCTGATCCCGCCGGTTATTTGTACCTGGCCAGTTTGCGAAACTCCAATCTTGCTAGCCTGCGTACCTGGGCCGACTGGTATGGCAACAAATTTGTAGTCGGCGCGTCTTAAAAATGAGAATTCAAACATCGGCTATTTCTCATAACCGAGAGCTGATTATATTGGAGCTTGTTGTTTTATACCCCGTCAACTATCAGGAGCTGAATATCTCAATACGGTTCCCGTTGTTTTAATTGGCATATTTTATTCATTGGCTTTTATTGGCTGATTCGGATCAGGTTGGCGTAATCCTTGCCTTAAATTATTTGACGTATATTTTTTAAATACCTGCATTTCTCATTCCTGGCAGCGAGGAGGAAGATCTGTGCTTAGGCTTACTTACAATGTCGGATTGTTATCGTCCTGGCATAATTTTATTTTAACCATTAAAGAAAGGCACTTTGCCAAACGCGTCATCAGGCATCTGCTGAATTCTTATGCAGCAGTCAGCGTCGAAAAACTTGATCTGTCGGGTAAGGCGCTATACCGAGAAGTTCTATTGCATACACAACAAGTCGAACCATCAAGGGTCGACCAGATATTACAACAGGCGGAGGAAAGCATTGACGAATGGACCGCACCCGGCAGAAGTGGACTCGGATTTCGAGAGGTCGTCCATTTCTTCGTTATGTTGAAACATATCGAGGCCGGTCATAAAGGAACCGTTGTTTCTTTCGGTGAAATTGTTGACACGTTGATACCCGCGCATTTGTAGGGAGATTTTACTGATGGTGGATCAAGCAGGTGTTTGCCCACAGGCGGTGCCCTACGCGGTAAAGATTGCATCAGCAGGCTTAAACCAGGCCGGACAGAAACCGAACAGAGAGGTGATCAAGGGGGGTAAGCGATACCTGCAGCATTTAAAGAACGCTGACAACTAATCTGGCAGCGTCAGGCTCTTAAAAGCGTCCAGATTCCGATACCAACAAAGCCGATTCCGGCAATGTAGTTCAAATGCTTTTCGCTAACATAATTTGATATCGCACTACCGGCGAGTACACCGATTGCCGATGCCAGGATTAGCGCCAACGAGGCCCCGACGAAAACTGTCAATTTGCTCACTTCCTTATCTGCCGCGAACAGCAACGTAGCCAATTGAGTCTTATCGCCGAGTTCTGCAACAAACACTGCGATAAAAACAGTTAAGAGTACCTTGTATTCCATTTGCCCTTGCTCCCGCGGAATTATTGATTTGCATCATAAAAGACATACTGCCGGCACAAAAGAAATAAATGAGAATGCGGATTTATTTCGATAGGGTGGATGAAAATCAATAGTCGCTAACGGGTGCTAATAGCTTTGCATCGCGTTTGGCTAGTACCTCCCAGGGCAGTTTTTTAACGAGCTGGAATGTGATTTGCAGGTATTAATACAGCATTCCTGAATTTTCCAGGCACGAATAGTGAATATGATAAATAGCGCGGCATGAAAGATACGGTCCTTGTACTGGGTGACCTATTTAACGTACTTCCCGATGCGATTGTCGTCGTGGATGGCGCGGGCATGATAGTTTTTGCCAATGCCGCAGTAAGCGGGTTGCTGGACTACTCGGCAGACGAACTAACAGGCCAATCTCTGAATTGCCTCATCCCCGAGAATTATCGGATGGCGCACGAAGCACATTTTGCGAAATTTTATGATCATGGTAAGCCCACTTCTATGGGTGCCCGACCCCTGCTCAGTGCGCTTCGCAAGTCGGGCAAGGAGATTCCGGTTTCCATCTCCATTGCAAATCTCGATCTTGATGGTGAGCGCTACTCGGTCGCGGTTATGCGTGATAGCGGTAGGCTGCATTTGGAGATAACCCAGGCAACCGTTCAGGCCGAAACAGATGTTTTAACCGGTATTGGCAATCGATTGCGATTGTCTCATGCAATGCAGGCCGCGCTGGCGGATTCACAGCCCTTCGGATTGCTATTCCTCGACCTGAGAAAATTCAAGCCTTTTAACGATAACCATGGACACGAAGTAGGGGACAAGGTGTTGCAAATTGTCGCCCGGCGTCTTCAGGCGCAGATACGACATCAGGATCTGGCGGCCCGAATCGGCGGTGACGAATTTGTAGTCATGCTCGCCGGAATTGCCAGTGTCGAATTGCTGGAGCAACGCGCGGTTGGTATTGGCAGGAGCCTTAATCAGCCATTCCGCATCGGTGAATTGTCGAGTTCGGTCGAGGCAAATATCGGCGGTGCTCTCTATCCCCGGGATAGTGAGACCGAGGACGGCCTGTTAAAGATCGCTGATCAAAACATGTACCAGGCTAAAAAGGCTGGTCACGATTTCTATCTCGGCAGGAAGGCATAGTGATCGAAACGACGGGCAGCGTTCGATAGCTGGAAGTACCGGGAGAACGATTGAAAGCTTTATCAGCGCTGAGTGGGGGTTTATCGAGGCCTGTCTTGCATGGCTACGGCAGCGGGTAATAAAAAATGGACGCCTGACCCCGGTTCGGGAGCAGGCGTCCGGGTCCCGAGCGTGACGGTCTCGGTAACCGTCACGGTCGGCTTAAGCTCTATGCGCCTCGTGCTTGACGGCGCAGGTGTTGATGCCGAGCAGTGAGTAAGGTGGGCACCAGCCGATAGCCGCAGTACCGAGCATGACGAAGCCGACAACCAGGCCAACAATGCCGAGCGTTCCGCTGATGGCGCCGAGAAAATAAGCGGCCACCAGCACAACGCCCACCAGGGCGCGAATTGCGCGATCGATTGAACCAACGTTCTTTTGCATGATATTTCTCCTGTTTAAGTTGCCGACAGTTTAAAACCGGGGGGGCAAGGCTGTCAGTGACATTGTCACCCTGGCGACAAATAACGTGAGCTGCAAAATTTTTTGCTTACTGTCGCGAAAGAATTTCGATAGCCGCCGGGTCGGTCAACAGTATGCTGCCGCGAGCGGTCTCGATCATGCCGCGGTCTGCGAAATCCTTGAGAATTCGACTGACCACCTCGCGCGAGCTGCCGACATCCGCGGCCAGTTCGGCATGGGTTATCTTCAGGCATGTTTTCCCCTGCTCGAGACTGCGCGCGAATTTTTCCGCCAGGCGAACGTCCATGCGCTTGAAGGCGACTTCCTCGACCACCGCGATAATGTTGGCCAGCCTGTGCGATAACAAGCCAAAGATAAAATGCTGCCACTGGCGTTCATCGCATATCCATTTACGCACCTTGTCGGGTGAAACGACGATTGCGCGCACCGGGGTTTCGGTTACCGCCATTGCCGGGAAGCTATCCTGATTCATTATGCATGAGGCAGTCAGCACGCAAGCCTCGCCGGCAAAGACACGATACAGCGTGACTTCTCGCCCGCCCGGCGATAGCTTGTAAACCCGCCCAACCCCGTCGAGCAACAGTGAGAGTTGCGCACAATGCTCTCCCTCGTCGCAAATCGACACGCCTGCTGGCAATTCGATATGGCTGCAGGCGCTGTAGAATTCAGTGACGAAATCTGCATCCGCGCGTCGGATGAAGGGGAACTGATGTTCAAATTCGGACTGGTGTTGCGCGGAGATCATGATCTTTGCGAGTCGAGGTCTGATTGCATGGACTGGTAGATTACACAGAATGCTGGAAGGTTAACGCATGGATGCGCAAAGTAAAAACATCCGACCCCGGAATTTCGGGAGCCGGATATCGATATCGACGTTTCGGCCGCTTTCTCGGCGGCAGCGGTGCGTCGTATTACGCGAAAGGCAGGGTCGCCTAGTCGGTGGCGAAGCAGTACAGGAAACCGGCACCGCCGGTGCCAGCCAGGTTTTTCTGGCTGCAGCCACGTGACCCGTGAGCTGAATTCCACGAAGTATTACCGCCGCCGTGTCGATCGTGGTGGCCGACCTGCGCACTGCCCTGGCCGTCCGCGGAACTGGTCCAGTTGCCGCAGGTGTGATCGCCTTCTTCCCACGGGAAATAAGCGGTTCCGTCGTTTTTACTTCCGGTCAGGATATCGTGCTCGTTTGGCTTGTCGCCTCGGCCCTTGATCGGATTACCGTTTTCGTCCAGTGCGGTGCGTTTGATGATATTCGGACTCAGATGCAACTCGTCGAGGTCGCTGGCAATCAATTCTCCGCGTGCATTATACCAGGGGCCCAGTCCGATTCGATCTCGGGCGGATATGCCGCGGGTCTTGCCGTCGGTCGATTGGGTGCTCAGATAGGCGCGCCAGGTGCGCCCTCCAGCACCAGCATTCTTGGCCAGCATGTTACAATGTGCGTCGGCGCCTTCGAGCCCGCCGAGATCGGCGCCATTGCCCATGCCCTTGCTGGTGACGAAAAATCCCATCGGATGTTCACCCGCTGCTTGCGCGCCGGAAATCGTCAGCAAACAAGTTGCGATAATGGTTAGTATGTATGCGTTGATAGTTTTCACGACTCACCTCCTGGTTTTTATCTAATTTCCGTCTCCGTATAGTGCAATCCATGCGTCGTTGGAACGATCAGACTTTATTGCCCGATACGGTAGGTGTCAATTGCCTAGTTTTGCACATTCGCTGTGCAAATTTGCGTTCCAGTTCGGTAGTGGATTTAACGGGATGACTGAGCATTCCTAACTCAGTTCTGACAGTGGTGCAGGTTGATGCCCGAACTCTTTTTCGCTATAGCGATTCGGCTGAATAAAGCTGGCGCCGAGATTGGCGCCTGAGTTCAGGGGACAGAGCCGATTTTTTCGTTAGTCGGATTGGCGTAAATCGATCTAAAACCGACGCGGATCATTCGGATCATTACGCTATTTTAGAACCGGCGAGAAATCGTGTTTTAGGCGAGTTCTCTGGCAGTAACACCTCCCAGGTTCGAAGGGGGTTTATCTTGTTATCTGAAACCTGCCGTTACTATCCTGTTAGCCATAAAATTCTCAAAAATAAGAATGCCAGGGCGGCCCAGCACAGGTTTAAAAGAAATTCCGACCTGTTATTGCTATTCTTTAAGGCTGACAACAAACTCAGACCATTCTTTCGATCAAATTTGGGTAACTAGCAAGAAATAGGAATGAATATAGTATCGCCTTTGCGGCAGTTTATGATCGTCAGCGTAATCGGCATGACGATCGCATTGTTGTCGTTGCTGTATTTTCACAATGATCTAAGCCAGGGTTATCTGCGCGCGCATCTTGATTCACACAACAAGAACCTTGCAATCGTATTGCGTAATTCCTTACTGGCGGAGGGACTCGAAGGAGCATTGGTCGAGTCCGGTAGTGCGTTGTCGGATAGCATGCGTGCCAAAATCGATTCGATTCTGCAACAGGAGCTGCGTTGGGTTCCCGTGGTAAAGATAAAAATATATAGCAGGGATTCGATAGTCCTTTATTCTTCTAGCAGTCATGAGATAGGAGACGATGCCTCCGAGAACAGCGGCGTCCAGATAGCGCTTTCGGGTACGCCGGTGTCAGGCCAGGTCCATCCCAACCATTTGAACGAGTTTGACAATGTCGTCGAGGTGCGGGACCTGCACCAGCAATACATACCGATCAAGTCACGAGAAACTGGCGATATCATCGGCGTGTTCGAAACTTATCTAAATATCTATGAGTCTGTTCTCGATGTCGAGGCACAACAGCGTCGCGTATTCTGGTTGATAGCGGGAATTCTGGCGGTATTTTACCTGGCCCTTGCGGTTACGTTTTTTGCGACCCATCGGATGCTACGTAGCGAGTCGCGTCAGCGTGAGGCTTACCTCAATGAACTGCATGAAATGCAAGCCGGACTCGAGCGACGGGTGGAAAAACGAACCGCCGAGCTGGATCACGCGAAAAACTTTCTACAGTCGGTTATCGACGGTATCGAGGATCCGATTCTGGTGATCAAACCCGATTTTACGATTGCGCTGATGAATCGTCAGGCCAGGAGCCAGATTCCGCCTGGCGAGGATGAGAAAAACCACCGTTACTGCTACCAGGTATCGCATAGGCTGGACGCTCCCTGCACTGAACCCGACCACCCCTGTTCGTTTATGGAGGTCATGGAGAAAGGTTGCTCCGCGAAGGTCAGACATACCCACTACGATGACGATGATAAAGCCACGATATTGGAGCTGACAACCACGCCGTTGTATTCGGCGAACGGTGAATTCGAAGGGGTGATCGAAGTGGAGCACGATGTCACCCCAATGGTGCAGATGCAAGAAGTGTTGCTCAAAAATGAGGCGCATCTACTGGCAATAATGGACCATGTACCGGATGCTATTCTCACCTGCGATTCGAACTACTCCATTACCAGTACCAATAAATCCGCTCGTACTCTTTTCCATGCCAGTGAGTCCGATCTAATTGACATGAATTTGAAGGAATTGTTTGCCACCGATTCTGATATCAATAAATTCATGTCTGAAGTTGCAATCCATCAACGGGCCGTGATGCGATGCATCGATGAAACCGAATTTCCCTCAGATCTGTGGGTAGGGCCGCTGGGTGAAGGAAGTGATGAAAACAGATATATCGTGGTCATTCATGACATCACCGAACGTCAGCAGGCCCAACGCGAGCTTGAGACAACCCGGCAACAATTTTTCCATCAGGAAAAAATGGCAGCGATCGGCCAGTTGGCCGCTGGTATATTACACGAGGTAGGTAATCCTATTGCAGCGATCGCGGGTGCTGTATCGGAAGTCCAACAGGGCTATACCGATACGGCTAAGGATGACTCGATAAGTAAAAATATCGAGCTAATCAATGAGCAAATCCTTAGGCTCGGAAAAATAACCCGGGAAATATCGGACTTTTCATCGCCCAAACCCCGCGAGCGCGAGCTACTGGATCTTAATGAGTTACTGCGCAGCACCGCCGGACTTTTATCTTATGATCGCAGATTCAGTTCGATAGGCGTACGGCTGCAACTTGATAAAAACCTTCCGGCCATTGTCGGCGTTGCTGATCAACTGACCCAGGTATTCATGAATCTGCTGATCAACGCCATGGATGCCTGTGCCACGGTTGAACATGAGGAGGACTGTATCGTGCTCAAAAGTGAGATCGATGGAGACAGAGTTCATGTCTGCGTCCAGGATTATGGTCCGGGCATGTCGAGCGAGGTTCTCGGGCATGTCATGGAGCTGTTTTACACCACCAAGCCTGTCGGCAAGGGTAGCGGCCTCGGCCTGTCGCTGTGCGATACCATTGTGCTTGAGCATGGCGGCGAGATGCACATCGAAAGCGAAGAGGGCGTGGGAACCCAGGTACACGTTATATTACCGATCAACCGTAATGAGGATGATTCGGCTGATGCTGAAGTGACAGCCGGCGAGAAATCACTATTGGCACATTAAATGCACACTAATCGGTTATCAGGAGGAAAGCGATTAGAGTCCGGATATGCCTCATTTAATACAACCTACCGCATTATGTGGCCGACTGACCCAGGTCTTCGGCAGGTCGATGCTGGCACTTGGTTTTTTCCTGCTGACAATGGCTGCGGTCGCGTCTACTGACAGTGAGAGCGGTCCTCAGTCGGCTAGCGAACGTCCGCTTACCACTTACGAAAGATTCCTTCCGCTGGCGGTAGCGGGTGACCCGATGATTCAACATTTTCTGGGATATATGTATTTTTTCGGTGAAGGCGTAGAGCTTGATTACGAAGCCGCCCATTACTGGTTTCACCAGGCCGCAGAGGAGGGTGACTCGAGAGCGCAGCGCAACCTGGGTATTTTACACTCGCGCGCGATCGAACGCGTACCGGAAAAATTCTATGACGCGAGCGAGGCGAACCTGTGGTTCAGCCTCGCAGCCGCTAATCCACAAAATCCTGAAGTTTCATTGATGGCGGCACAATCCTATGACAAGTTTCTTGCCGCCAACCTGGAAAAACTCAAACCGGTAAAGGAAGGCAAGCGGTCGGGTGAATCCATTTATCTGGGCTTTTGTGCGGGTTGCCACGGGTTTGATGGCTACGCCGCTTACCCCAAGGCGCCTTCATTTGCGCGTGGAGACCGCCTCGATAAAAGCGATCAGGTCCTGCTGACGAGTATTCTCCAGGGCAAAGGGAAAATGCCCGACTGGGGTAAAACCCTGTCGACGGTGGCAGCCGGGAAAGCCTTGTCCTACATTAGACGGGAGTTCAAACAGGAAACGAGGCAGCCGCTAACAGAATTTACGCGGGCTGAAGTGCCCGACGATGGCCGACTGGCCCTGGGCGAACAAATATATCTCAAGTTTTGCGGCGGCTGCCATGGTTTCAACGGAATTGCCTGGTATGTCAATTCGCCCTCGTTTGCGCTGGGTGAGCGTATGGATAAGACTGACGTGGAACTGAAGCACAGTATTAAAAATGGACGTGGCGCGATGCCTTCCTGGGAGTACATGCTGCAACCGGAGCAGATCGACGGGCTGGTCGGTTTCATTCGCACGCTTGCGCAAACCTATGAGAGTGGGATCCTGGGCGAGTTACGTCGACCTGAGCAATTCCTGCGTTTCCGGCCTAAAGGAGAAACCGGTAGCAACTGGACGGGGGACGATGTCCGTTAATTCTTTGAGCGGATATCGAACAGGATTTTTTTGGTGAAGTGGGGATAATGTTCAGCCGGTAATTCCGTTGCAGACGCAAATGATGTTTAACGAAACCACCTTTTTGTATACCGCCTGTATTTGCTATGGCTTGAGTTTTGTTCTTACTTATCTTGGCCGAGAGCATTTTCCATACAGGAGCCTGTTGTTTTTCAGTATTGCTGGCCTGGGAGCGCACAGCGTCAGCCTGGCGCTGAGGTGGGATCGGGTAGGGCATGGACCGTTTATTAATTTGTACGAAATCCTCAGCAGCAATCTATGGAGTCTGTTGCTGGCTTACGTATTGTTTCTGATCTGGGCCCGGGAACACCGCCCCGCCGGTCGATATATCATTCCGCTACTGGCATTGTTGATGTTCTGGTTGTTAATCAGCGAACCGCGGGATACCTATTTACCTCCTACCTACAATACTATCTGGCTATATTTCCACGTACTTTCAGGCAAGTTTTTCCTCGGTTTGCTGATGCTGGCGACCGGTGTCTCTATTCTCGAAATGACGCGCTCCAGCTCGGCTAGTGGGCCCGGGATCAGCCTGGCCGGCAAGTCGTTGAGCTATCGTCTGCTGGCTTTTGCGTTCTGTTTTGAGTCCTTGATGCTGATATTCGGTGCGATCTGGGCACAGGATGCCTGGGGCCGCTACTGGGCCTGGGACCCGCTCGAAACCTGGGCATTTTTGACCTGGATGAGCGTCATCTTTGTGCTGCACTGGCGCTTAAACTACTCACGCCCGGGGATTTATGCCGCGCTGGTCGTGGGCTGTTTTACGCTTGCATTTTTAACTTTTTTCGGTGTGCCACTGATATCGACTGCACCGCACCAGGGAATGATTTGATGGTTGCCAGCGCGAGCAGAAAAAACGCCTCCGCGAAAAGCCGGTATCTGCTGGTGGCCTTCTTGCTGGCGGCCGCAGTGTTTTTTTTCGGCTGGGCCCTTAATCACTGGATGACTGATTCGGCGGCGGTACAGGTACCGACCAGTACATTAGAATCGGACGGTGATGACAGATTACCGCAGTTGTTTAACGCTGCCGTGCGGTCTATGCAGAAGGGGCAATATCAGCAGGCGCTCGATTTGTGGCATATGGCCCTGTTACGGGCGCCCGATATCCCCGAGATCAAGGTCAATATGGGTTTTACGCTGTATGAACTGGGCGAATATGCGACCGCACGCGATGCGTTCATCGACGCGATGGAACAAAATGCCTATCAGGCAAATGCTTATTACGGACTCGCCATCAGCAGCGAGAAAATGGGTGATCTGGAAGGTGCCCTCGGTGCGATGCGCAGCTACATCCATCTGGCTGCGGCTGGCGAGGACGACTTGTTCAAACGACGCGCGCGTTCGGCACTTTGGGAGTGGGAAACACAGTTGGTAGAGCGTTCCACCACTGCGGTTCCAGAAAAGGATGAAACAAAACCAGCCGATGAGTAAGCAGGGTTAAGAATGACGCTGCCGTGCGGGAGTTGGCCGGCGCTATCGCTGCAATCGTGTTACCCCGCCAAAGCTGCCCACCCAGAGTAAATCGTTTTGCTGGGTCGCCATCGAAAACACGGTGTTTGAAAACAGGCCCTCGTGAGTCGTCAGGTAATTTTCGAAGCGACCCTCTTTAAACTGAACCAGGCCATTACTGGTGCCGACCCATAATATTCCCTGCTCGTCCTGGTGCAGCATGAAGACATGATTTGAAGGCAATCCATCCCGCACCGTATAGTTAACATACTTCTCGCCATCGAAACGCGCCAGACCGCCGCCCCAGGTGCCGACCCAGACGACGCCATCGTTATCGACTTCCAGCGCCACGATGTAATTCGGATTGTAGGCAGTATCGACCTGTTGCAGGCCCATCTCCAGTTTTTGCCTGGCGTGATGGTTCGACATGGTGGCCGGATCGGTTCCGAAGGTGTTGTCGGCTTTAACCAGTTCATAGACTGCGCCTTGTCCATCCTGGTGATTCCAGTTGTCCCAGCGATTATTCTCGAAGCGCGCCAGACCGCCCTCGGTCGCAAGCCAGACTTCACCGTTCTTACCAAGCGCGAGACCGTAGACCCAGTCGTTTGGCAGGCCGCCATTGGTATTTTCGACGGTATAGGTTTCCCAGGCGTCGGGGTCGGACAGGCGCCCGTTTTTTACCCGGTTGGCGCCCGACCAGGTGGCGATCCAGAGGTCACCATCCGGCATTACCAGGACGTCATAGACAAAGGCATCGGCAAGACCTTCAGGCACATTAAAAATATCGAACTTGTCTCTGGATTCATCGTAGATCGCGAGGCCGCCACCATAGGTGCCAACCAGCATCTTGTTTTCGGTCCAGCGACTGACGTGAAACACGCCGTTGGCCAGCAGGCCGTTACGCACATCGAACAGGCGATAATCGTCGGTCTCAGTACCGTATCGAATTACCCCGCCCGAAGTGCCCACCCAGACAATATCTTGCTCGGCGAATATCGACTTCACGTTTCGGTTACCGATACGAAAATGGGTGAATTTAGGGTTTTGCGCCGAATTGCTGGTTTGTATCGTGCCTCGCCCGGCTGTCACCTCTGCTGGGTTCTTCCCCGGAGACGCTTCTGCCACCGCCTGGGAAGTATCGGGAGTGCTGTGCTTGAGCCCTGCCCAGTAGGCACCTGTGACTAAAGCAGCAATGATAACAATCGCGATTGGCAGTGTTTTTTTACTCATGCGATACCCTTTTGGTTGATTGATTTTGGATATTGATTATTTCGGCATAGCCTTCAGTCCGAGACGAGTAACTCCGCCAAGGGTGCCAACCCAGATGTCGCCGTCGGCTTCGAGCGCAATTGCATAGACGTCGTTGTTGGGCAAGCCGTTGTGGACGTTCCAGTTGTGCCAGGTTGCACCGTCGTAGCGCGACAGGCCCTTGTTGGTGCCGAACCAGTAGCTGCCGTCGGCAGCTTGCGCGATCGAGTAAACGATATTGCCGGCGAGCCCGTCTTTTTCCATGAGGTTGCTCCAGTTTCCGTTGCGGTAGCGAGTTACGCCTCCGCCCCAGGTGCCGGCCCAGATAGTGTCCTCGTGATCGGCGAGAATGCTGAAGATGTACCCGGGGTTGTAGGTCGCCTTGCCATTGTTGAGGACGCCCAGGTCGTGGCGGGAGCGGGTGCCCAGGCCGGTGTTGCGGCTAAATGGCAGGGCATCGGGATTTTCGCCGCCGAGGCCATCCTTGTGGCTCCATGAAGTCCAGTTATCGCCGTCGTAACGGCTGACGCCGCCCTCAGTGCCGAACCAGACCACGCCCTTGCTATCGACGCTGATGCCGTAAACCCACTCGTTAATCAACTCCTTGACATAGGTCTTGAACTCACCGGTTTCGCGATCGAGGTAATTGGCGCCGGCCCAGGTCCCGATCCACAGGCCGCCATCATTAGCGTTGGCAAAGGCGTAGATCCAGTAATCGGCAAGTCCGTGCATCGGGAAGTAGGTTTTCCAGTCACCGTTTTTGTAGCGAGACATGCCACCTGCATTGGTGCCGAACCATTTATAACCCTCGCGATCGATGCCAATTCCGAATACGTACTCATTCGCCAGGCCGTGATCGCGGGTAAATGTATTCACCAGCGCGTGATTGTCGAGGTCTATTTCGTTAACCCCGAGCGAGGTGCCGACCCAGAGGCGATTGGTTTCGGGTTCGATCGCGAGTGAGCGCACGTAAACCGACGGCCCGACATTGAAAACATCCAGTACCCGGGGTAACGCTGGGCTAGCCTGGCTACTGGTCGGCTCCGTTGTTGTGGTTGCTGTGGACTGATTGTCGGCAGGCTCGTTAGAGCATGCTGTGATTGCGGTAAGTACCAGGCCCAGGATTCCCGATCGCAGCAGGCCCATTAGAAAAGAGTCCTGATATAGGCAATGACATCCAGGATTTGTTGATCGTCCAGTATTCCGCGGTAGGCCGGGCAGGCGTTTTTACCGTTCTGAATTCGTTTTTGCAGGGACTGGTCAGACTGCATCAGGCCCTGGCCTCGCCTGAAATCCGGCGCAGCCGCCATAATCGGACTGCCGTTGGCGCCGTGACAACTGACGCAATGACGCTGGTAAATAATCCGGCCGAGGTTGATATCCGATGCGTTAGCCGGGAATGCCCCGGGCACGGTGATGATCGCAGTTATCAATAGGAGTTGTTTAAATCTCATAATGCTTCTCTAGTCAGCTTGCTCTAGTTTGTTACGCCAGGCCGCGGCCTGTTGTGCATCTACTGGTAATCCCAACTGGCCCTGCGTGTAAGCCTTTTTAAGGCGTTGCATCGAAATTTCGTCACCGAGCCCGGCTGCCTTTAGATACCATTTTGCCGCGGATTGCGGTGATGGCTCGAAACCGAGCAGCCCCGTTTCCAGCGCGTGGGCATAAACCCGCATTGCCTCAACGTGCTCGAGTTGCGCCGCCTGCTGGACCAATTGGCCTGCCTTGTGCGGATCTTTATCCGTTCCTTCGCCCTTGGCGTACATACCTGCCAGACCGAACAAACCAGCCGCGTCCTGATGTCCCGCCGCCTGTTGGTACCAGTGAAAAGCATCCGCGTCGCGCTCCGCCGAATCGAGGATAAAAGCCAGTGTTGTCTGCGCCGGTATATAACCCTGTGCCGCTGAGTTTTCCAGCAGCTGCATTGCTTCGATCAGATTTCCCTTGCGATACTCGATAATGCCCAGTTCGCCATCGGATCGGGCATCGGCCTGCAGCGTTGCCGGTACCAGCAGTAGCGATACCAGTGCAAGGAAAACGCCCCCCGAATTTTTTTCTAACATGGCTTTTATCATTTCTTATCGCTCTAGCGAGTTATCGAGTTTTCGATAAAGACTGGAAACGCCGATGCCGAGACGATCGGCAGCCAGCTTGCGATCCCCGTTGGCATCGTCGATCGCCGCCTTGATGATGGCGAGTTCATAGTTACGCAGCTGTCGCTTCAGGTTGTCCTGACAGTTGTTACCATTGCTGTCGCCGATGTACTCGGAGGAGAGGATATTTTGCGGTAGATCCGAAACGTTGATGATGCCGTTCTCAGACAGGATCAGTGACCTCGCGACAACATTTTGCAACTCGCGCACATTACCGGGCCAGTTGTAGGTCAGCAGGCTCTGCATTGCCGCCGGCTGGATTTCGACAGGGCCATTCAATCCCATTTTCAGACATTCCTTTTGGATGAAATGTCGGATCAGCTCGGGCAGGTCCTCCTTCCTCTGCTGTAGCGAGGGTAGCGGTATCTGGAACACGTTCAGCCGGAAGTACAGGTCTTCGCGAAAATCGCCCTGTTGCACCATTTTGTCGAGGTCCTTGTTGGTGGCGGCAATGATGCGCACGTCTATCTTCCTGGGCTGTTCGCTGCCGATTGCGCGCACGTTCTGATCCTCGATGACATGTAGCAACTTGACTTGCAGGTTGAGGGGTAATTCGCCTATCTCATCTAGAAAAATAGTGCCTTGATCAGCTTCGACAAAAAGCCCGCGCTTGGCATTGTTGGCTCCGGTAAAGGCGCCCTTTGTATGCCCGAAGAATTCACTTTCAAGCAGGTTATCCGGAATCGCACCACAGTTGACGGGAATGAAAGGTCGGTCTTTCCTCAGACTGTTCTGATGGATTAATTCGGCAATGACGCTTTTACCCGTGCCGCTCGGCCCGGTTATCAGCACCGTGCTTGAGGTCTGGGCGACCTTGAGTACCAGGCGTTCTACTGCCTGCATTACGGGCGATGTCATCACCCAGAATTCGTTGCTTTGATTCTTGATCAGCTCGCGCAGTACCTTGTTTTCGGATTTGAGGTGGATGACATCGCCGAGTTGCTCGAGTCGATTTAGAAAATCTTCGTTACGCAAAGGCTTGATCATGTAGTCATAAGCGCCGGCGCGCATCGCCTCGATCGCGGTGTTGACCGAGGCATAGGCGGTCATCATCAGGAACTGGGTATCGATACCCTGGCGACGCGCGCTTTCGACAACCTCGATGCCGCTGAGGTCGGGCATGCGAATGTCGCACAGCGCGACGTCGATGTCGCCCTTGGCGAGTTTTGTTAGCGCCTCCTCGCCGCTAGCAGCAACCGTTACGGTATGACCCGCATCGGCGGCCACTTTCGACAGTATCTGCCGAATCGCCGGTTCATCGTCGATGATTAATAGTTGTAGCGAAGGCATATGAGTTAACCGTTTATCCTGGAACCAGATTTAATTGTGTCGGCCTGTTCGCCGGATTCGATGAATTGCTCGGTAATGCCGAAATCCGGCGGTAAAGCCTCGCTGATGCGCCTGGTAATTAAGCCTTGTGGAGAAACAATAAAGGTTTCGGGAAAGGTTTTAATTCCGAGCAATTCGCCCGCGAGCCGAAACTTGTCGTCCTGATAAACCGGGAAACGAATTTCGTACTGCAGCATGAATTCCCGAATCAGGTTACGATCTTCGTCAACCGAGACTCCAATTACAGCGAAACGCTCCGGGTCGAGATTGTCGCTTAACGCTTGCAGTGCCGGCATTTCTTCGCGGCAGGGTGCGCACCAGGTTGCCCAAAAGTTGATCACTAGTATCTTGCCTTCGGTATCGACGTTACCCTGGTCAACAGTGATCATCTTTTCGAAGATGGACAGCGGGAATGCATCTCCCGTTCCGGGCTGCGGTTTTTTAGCGTCCTGGCAGCCCGTCAACCCCTGCATCAGCAGTCCGATGCACAGAGCCCTGGCTAAATGCCTGTTACCCAGTTGCCGATTAGTGGATATAGTTGTATTCATGACTCATCTTTTGTTTAGCAATTCAGGTGCCACCCCCGGGCTATTGCGGCAAATATTCTCAATGCGGGCCAAAAACCAGTAAAAACAGCCAGGTCTCTGAGAATTCAGTCCAGAATCATTGATTTGAGCGCTCGATCTGATCAGGTTAAATCAAAATTATTCCCAAAAACGAGAATTGATACAAAGATTGTCTCAGATTTGAGAATCTAATTCTCCTCGAAAGGATAAAATGCTTCATCGATGTAGCTGATTATTTGTCGAATCTCGTTGTCGCTGAGCACGTTTTTCCAGGCTGGCATGGATGTGTTTTTAAGACCGTTGCGAATACGCTCCAGTAACAATTCCATTGTCATATTTCGCATGAAGTTTTCGTTTGTCAGATCGCGTGGTTTGGGCTCGAGAAAACTGCCTATCCAGTTATCGCCGGTGCCGTCTGCGGCATGACAGAAAGCACAGTTTTGACGCCAAAGCTTCTTACCCTGGCTGGCCCGATACGACAGCTTATCCAGTTGCGGATCAATATCGTGTTTGGCATAAACGCTGGCTGACGAAACTGCATCGACTAGAGTGTGTGAATAATTGTTACGCGGGTAGGATACTGACTGTTTACTCCAGATTTCTCCTTCATCGCTGACCACCGCACGATCGTGGCAGGTGATACAGCTGGTTAAATATAACTGCTTCCCGCGTACCTGCGCCAGGCTTAATTGTTGCCAGGGCAGATCCAGCGGTATATCTCCCGTTGCAAACGGGAAGGCGTCACGGTAACGATCATGATTTGGCCACCCGTTGGCAGCGGTGTGGTAGCGAGTGTTCGGCCGCTGTTCCAGCATGAATTCGGTACGCACAAATTGAACCACGGCGGCAATTTCGCGGTCATTCAGCACCCGCGAAAAACCATGCATCGCTGTCCCCGGTTTGCCACGCGTGACGGTTTCCACCATGGACTGAGGTGATAGCGACGCCGGATCGGTGCGGGCAAAGTTGCGCGGCGGCGGGTCGAGATAAGTGCTGGTGAGGGTTTTGGCATCGCCTGAATAGCCGTGACAGAAGTAACAGCGATAGTTGTAAATTGCGCGTCCCCGTTCATGCATTTCTGCACTTGCATCCTTATTGTTGGCGCCGTCGACGGGCACGGTGACCGTAATCATCAGCAATAGAATTACACGATAAATCAGGGGCATGCAGTTTTGCTCAAGGTTGAATGAAGGTAACGAATACGAACTCGCCAACGTCGGCAATCTGCTGCGCGTCGAGAACCTTTTCCCAGGCGGGCATTTCCGTGCGCAGCTTGCCTTTGCCGATCACGCGTTGCAGCGCCGGGCGGTTGAGCGAGGCGCGTGACGCGGCGTGCAGGAAATTGCGCGGCTTGGGATTGATGAAGTAGGCCCTTGGACCCCGACCATCGCCCTGTTCACCATGACAGGTGGCGCAGTTGTGCAAGTACAGGGCTTTGCCGCGCTCGGCATCGCCCTGTAATCCATCGGTCAGGCGCTGGTTCATATAAACACTGAGCTCGGTGTCGGGATCGGCATGGGTATGCTGATGCGTATGTCCATCGCTGTGTTTGTGATCGGCTTTATCGCTCGGCTTTTTGTCGCTAACCTGGGGCATGAAAGCGCCGATGACGTAATCGACGACGGTTTCAATCTGTTTATCCGTCAGGCGTTTCTTCCAGCCGGTCATTGCGGTTTCCGGGCGGCCATAACTAACTGACTGGATCATGTGGTCGCGGGTCATCGTCGACTGAAATTTCGGGCTGGTAAAGTCGGCAGGCCGGGGCGATAAACCGGCAGTAGCCCAGAGCGCGCCCTGGCCGTTGTCGCCGTGACAAACCGAGCAGTAATCAGCGTAAATTTTACTGCCCTCGGTAGCGCTTGCGGTTGCGCCTGGCAGCATGAATCGTGACTGTAGCAGGTCGGCTAGCGCTTCTATCTGGGTATCGTTGAGGCGCGATTTCCAGCTGCTCATCGCGCTGCCGGGTATCCCGTTGCGGATTGCGTTAATGATTCTCGGCCGGGTGAGTTCCAGTGCCGAGGTGGGGCTGGTGAAATCCCGCGGTGGCGGAATCATTCCCTGTTTAGCGTGGCTTTCGCCGTCACCTCTGTCGCCGTGACAGACGGAACAATAGTCTGCATAAAGCAACCCTGCATCGATGTCCTGGGCATGCACGGATACTGCGGCTGACAGCAAATGCAAAACAATCAAAGACAGCAATTTTCTCATCGGATTTTCCTGGTTAATTCGAAATTCAAATACCCGCGTTTAGCACTACCGAGCAACTTTAGTGCCATAAAGCGTTTACCAACGTTTATGACGGGTTGGCACAGCTCTTGCTCCGGTATTGTTTGAATTCACTGCTGTAAGAAACCTCATGTTCAGGCTAATCCCATCATTCTTGCTGTTGCCCGTCGGACTTTTGTTGTTAAGTGCCTGCGCGTCAAACTCGCCACCAGGCGAGGAATTGGAGATGCCGGTGTTTCCACCAGCGCCGAACGAAGCTCGATTTTTCTACGAGCGCAGCCTGCTCAGCAGTGCGGATGTCGAGATCGAATCGGGCGAATCGCAGTTTCAGCGCATGATTACAGGAGTCAGTCGAAGCGGAATCGGTATGGGTAAGCCTTTTGGTGTAACCGTGCATAAAGGCCGTGTATTTGTCAGCGATACGTTGAAACGCCTGGTGTTTGCTTTCGACATACGTGAGGCAAAGTTTATTGAAATTGGTACCGATGGCCCGGGTGAACTGGTGAAACCGATGGGGTTGGACGTCGACCTGAATGGCAATCTTTTTGTCTGCGACGCATCGTTAAAGCAGGTGTTGGTTTATGATCGAGATGGCAACTTCAAGCGCCGCCTGGGTGAGCCCGAGATGTTCGACCGGCCGGCCGGGCTGACGGTCAATCCGAATGGCAGCCGACTTTATGTCGTTGATACAGGCGGAGTTACCAGCAATCGACACCGGGTGCTGGTGTTTGACGCCTGGACCGGCAGCTTGTTGCACACCATTTCCAAACGCGGTCAGGCAGAGGGCGAACTGAATCTGCCGCGCGATGCAACCATCGATAACGAAGGAAACCTCTATGTTGTCGATGGCGGTAACTTTCGGGTGCAGGTGTTTACCCCGGAAGGTGAGTTCGTACGCAGCTTTGGTTCGATCGGTCGGCAAAGCGGACAATTTTCCAGGCCCAAGGGCATCGGTGTCGATCAACAGGGTAACGTTTACGTTGTCGATACCGCATTCGGCAATTTTCAGATATTCAATTCGGAAGGGCAGTTGTTGATGGCAGTCGGTTCGCGCAACTCCAGTGCCGGGCCTGCCAGGTTCATGCTGCCTGCGGGATTGGCAATCGACGAAGATGGCAGGGTCTACATGGTTGATCAGTATTTCAGGAAGGTGGATATATTCAGGCCAGCCGATATATCCGCGGAACAGGGCTGGCTGGTACATGACCCAAGCCTGCAACCCTGAAACAAACATTTCGCAATCGTAACCAGCATTGAATTCTCAAAATCGAGAAACTGTCCCTGGGTTTTAATCATCAAACAGTTCGCCAGGCCCGTCCTGGTAAGAGTTTTTAGAGAATGGCGCGAAAATTGCCAGCCTTATGCCATTGATAACTAAATCGAGGTAGACATCATGCATCACTGCAAAGCCGGGTTGCGCTCGAGTCCCGCAATTTTAGTGCTGGCCGTATTATCGTTAACCACGGCTTGCAGCGATTCGGTACGACAGGATCAGGCGCAGTCCAAAACCGAAAGCGAAGCTGCAACCATGGCGGCAATCAAGCAGGCGAATACCGCGCAGCACGCACCGCTCCAGGCCAGCACTCCCAGGCAAAACCGGGGACTGGTGAAGGAGGTCGAGATGGCTGGCGGTTATACCTATGCCAGAGTCGATGTCGGCGGAGATGAGTTCTGGCTGGCCACCACGATGACAGCTTTGAATCCGGGCGAAGAAGTCGCATGGAAAGACTTCGCTATGATGAAACACTTCAAGAGTAAAACGCTTAATCGGGAATTCGATCAGATACTGTTCGTCGATCGTCTGTTCACTGCCGCCGCGCAATCGGTCGTTCCCCGCCGGGGAATCGTGGCAGAGTCGATTAATGCGGCCGGTTACAGTTTTATCCGGGTCAATGAAAACGGAAGCAATGTATGGCTGGCGGCACCCGAAACCAGTCTCGAGGTTGGACAGACCATAGAGTGGATTGGGGGCGGGGAGATGCATAGTTTCACCAGCCGTTCGTTAAATCGTGTTTTCGACGAGATCATCTTTGTCGATAGCGTGCAAATCTCCTGACTCGATTAGTGATGACAGCCTGTCATGAACATTCTATGAATCGAGAATATCGCGAACTGATTTTTCTCAATCGCGAGAAAATTGTCCGGAAAAATTTCCCGATTTGCGTTCGTTGCCGCAAGCCTTATATTTTTTTATTTGCTAAGGCATTGATTTTATTGTTTTTATCCGAAGAGCTAAAGGATGTGTCGCGACGTCGAGATTTTGGCATGGTTGCTGCAATTCCTAATATGAATTTAAAAATTCATAACGAGCAAAGGGGATCGAGCAATGAATAGTTTAACTTTACAAATCAGGTCAATAGGTGCCGGGGTAGTTACACTGCTTCTGGCGATGGCCATCGTGGCTTTCGGCCTACTCAGCTGGACCGACGCCAGGGCAGCTGTCGAGGATACCCGGCATAACCTGGGATCCAGTTCCACGGTTACCGGGGCAAACTCTTTTAGCGGAACCGCGGCAGTTTGCGTCTTCTGTCATACGCCACACGGTGGATCAACCAGTGCCGCGGTACCCTTGTGGAACCGGACCCTGGCCGATCCGGCAAGCTACACGACGTATGCGACGTTGAATTCGGCCACCCTCGAGGGTGCCGAAGCTCCGGTCGGTTCGGTTTCAATTGCCTGTCTGTCATGCCATGACGGAACCCAGGCGATGGATACCGTATTGAACGAACCGGGATCAGGAATCGATAACCCGACCTACAGTGCGGGTGTCTGGAGTGGTGCCAATCAGACCGCTGGTCAGCTCAATGTCGGCGCCATTACTAACCTGACATCGGATCTCAGTAACGATCACCCGATCGGTATCCAGTATGGAGGTGGCGGAATCACCGCGGCCGCGCCGACCGCGGCGACTAATGATCCTGACTTCACGACACCTGGTACCACCGATCTTAACGGTACCACCGTCTGGTGGGTTGATTCCGAAACGACGCCGAACGGAACTCGTGAAAAGACCGATATGCTGCTTTACACCCGTTCGGTGGCTGGTATTGACAGTGGAGCGCTGCAGCCTTTCGTTGAATGCGCAAGCTGCCACGACCCGCATACTACCAATGCCACCTTCTTGCGAACCTCCAACGATGGCAGTGCGGTCTGTTTGGCCTGTCATAGCAAGTAAGGAGTTAAGGCGATCTAGCCCCTTGAACTCCAGCGTCGGCGGCTGTGCGAAGGCCGTCGGCGCTGGAGTCATCTTTTATAAAGGGGCATTGGCAAAGCGGCAATACGGAGTAATTGTTAAAAGGGGAAAGTCATGTACAGAATGAGATTGGGCGTTGGCCTGTGCGCAGTATTGCTGGCATTTCATGTAGCGGCAGGTAACCAGAGTCCAGGCGCGAGTCAGGATGACCTGTTTGCCCAGATTAATGACTTGACCATCAGCAAAAAAGAGTTTGAAGCAATTTTCCAGGCAGCCGTCAGGCACAAGTACTACCACGGCAAGGTAGTGGCGGCCGAGCTCGAAGATTTCAGAAAACAGGTTGTCGAAGACATCGTTACCCAGGAACTGGTTTTCAGGCAGGCGCAGCAATCGGGGATACAACCCGATCGCAGCAAGATAGATGCGGGCGTCGATGCTTTTAACCTGAAGAACGCCAACAACGAGGACTGGGAAGCCCGCCGAGAAAAGGTTGTCCCGCGATTAATCGAAAGGCTCGAGCGGCAGGATTTAATCGAAAAGATGGAGGCCAGGGTGCGCAACCTGCCCAGGCCGAATGCCAGGCAGGTCGAACAGTACTACTTCGATAACCCGGACAAGTTCACCGAACCAAAGAGACTCTGGGTATCGGTGATCTTGCGCAAGGTCTCACCAGCCAGTACTGAAAACGTCTGGGTCGAAGCCGAGGCCGCGCTGGACATGCTGAAACAACGTGCCCTAGCCGGCGAGGATTTCGGCGCGCTCGCCAGAAAACACTCCGAGCATATGAGTGCTGCAACCGGCGGGGACCTGGGTTATCTGCATCTGGGCGTGCTCGAAGAAAGCGTGCAGCAGAAGATCGAAACGCTCGAAGTCGGTCAGCTTAGCGATCCCTTGCGAGTGCTGGAAGGGATAACACTTTTCCGGTTGAACGGTGTGCAACCAGCGAATCTCAAATCCTTCGAGGAAGTGGAAAACAGGGCGGCGGATCTCCTCTATCGGGAGTTACAGGATACTGCATGGGAGTCTTACGTGGATGCGTTGAAGTCGTCGGCATATGTATACGTCAATGATTGATTAGCCCCTACGTTTGTCATGAAATATCGTGTGGATCATCCCGAGAATACTGGCCCCCAATCTGCTTCTGTTCCTTGTTATGGCTAGTATATCCGGCGCATTGGCTGCGCAGGACAGCGGACCAGTACGAGTCTGGGGGGAACTGAGCAGTGCCTATCGCGTGCGCGAGAGCGTCGATGGCGACAGTGAAAATACTAACTGGTTAAACACGGGTACGATCAGCGCCAGTAGCTATATCTGGCGGCCCTGGTTTGCGTTGGTGAACGGTAGCCTCAGCCTGTCGGTTGAGGAAAATGAAGATGAGGGCCAGGGAAAATCGGAAGACGAGTTTGCCACCGGCGATTTTTACTTCAGTTTGTTCCCAACCAGTCGTTTTCCTTTTCGCGCCTACTATATCGAGAGTCGCGATCAGTTTGACAACAACTCGTTACGCTTCGATATCGAAACCACCGAATATGGCGTCAGCCAGCAATACCGTAGTCTGGACGGCAGGCACAATTATCTCGCCGAGTTTGAAAACAATCAGCAGGACAACAGCGAGCGTAACAATTTCATCGCTGAAAGCCTGCTGCTGTCCGCTGATGACCGGATTGGCGATCATGTGCTCGAAACTGACTTGAAACGAGACACGGTTGATAGTCGTTCTTCGGATGAGCGGGCAGAAACCTATTCAATTACGCTGGATCACTTCTACGGAGATACAACTAACTGGTCCATTGAAAACCTGCTATCGACGTCTGCAACCGAAAACGATTTTTCCGAATCGAGCAACGATATTGAGACTTCCCAGCTAGCGAGCTTTGCATCCTGGCACCCGCGGAATCGGAAGGATCTGAAATTGACCGGTAGCCTGCGGCTATCCGAAACCCGGCAGCAGCAGCAATCCGACGACGTAATGGCGACAGATGCCGGGGAAAGCGAGGCGGAAACGGCCAACCTGAACCAGGGGCTTGTCTACGATTACTCCGACAACCTGCAACTCAGCGAATCAATCAACGCGAACTACTTCGAGGATGAAAGCAGAGATCTGTTTACTGCTAACGAGGCACTGGCGGCACGATATACCTCTGACCGAGTTGGCACCGGGCTTGGCGATTACGGCTGGAGTGCTGGAACTACCTATAACAACGTACATGGTGATGTCGAACGGGAGCATTCGCTGGCAACTCAATTCAGCCACTCGCTGCTTAACGATTATTCGAACGCGGTTGAGTATCAACTCAGAAGCAATCTGACCCAATCGTTTACCTACACGTCTCAGTCCGAAAGGGAGGATCAAAAGAGTATCGATCACTCGTATTCGATTACCTGGTCGAACACGGCGCTCAAGCAACAGAACCTGTTGCGCTTATTTATCAGTGATTCGCGTTCGCTGAATCGCGATGACGATAATTTTCAGCTGGTTAATTTACAGTACACAGGAGCCAACAGCATCACGCGCTATTCGCAACTGAGTGGCAATGCCACCCTGCAATACTCGAGACAGCAAACCGAAGGCATGCAAAGCAAGCAGACGGTCAGCAATGGTCAGCTCGAATATCGCCACAGCCGGGTTTTTCAGTTGCCCGGAATGTTTTTTACTTCATTGCTGAAATTGAGCGAGCGCCAGTCCGAGACCGAGCGTTTGATCGAAGATAACGACTCGGCGACGCAAGTTTCATGGGAAAACTCACTGCTTTACCGGATCGGGCGACTCGAAACACAGCTCGATATCGATTTTATCAAGATCGGCGATGACTACGATCGATTGTTTATGTTTCAGTTAACGAGGTCGTTTGGCGATCTGTGAGACAGGAGAAATCTGCATGTTAAAAAGCTGCAAGCACATCGTCTTTTTTCTTTCCTTGCTGGCGACATCGGCTATGGTTAGCGCCGAATATGGTGATGTACTGATAAACAACTACTCGGATGCGGCTGGAATGCGCCCGGTTGTTTTTCCGCACTGGTTTCATCGCATTCGTTTCAGGTGCAAGGTTTGTCATGCCGACCTCGGATTCAAGATGGAGGCCGGCGGCAACCAGATCAACATGCTGAAAATTATCGATGGTGAGTACTGCGGTGCCTGCCATAACGGCGAGGTTGCCTGGTCGGTGGAAAACTGTGATGTTTGTCATACGGGCAAAGCCGGGCAACCAACCCAGGTGCATCAGAGCACCGCGTCGAAACTGACGACTACGACAAAAAGAAAAGAGACAGAGAGCGAACAATGATCAGGCAAGGCAAGGTAATCGTTTTTCCTGGGGCCCCGTTATTTCAGGTCATCGGCTTGATCTTTCTTGCTTTTTGCGCAACTGCCACGGTGCGGGCCGCCGAGGAGGTCCGCAGCGGCAAGCAGGTCTACGATGCCTCCTGTGGCGCCTGCCATACGGCTGGCGTGCTACAGGCGCCAAGGCTGGGTAACCAGGAAGACTGGAGCGCGCGCGAACAACAGGGGCTCGAGTTATTGCTGGCGCATGCGTTAAAGGGTTTCAAAAATATGCCGGCCAAGGGGGGCAATCCGACAATCAAGGATGAAGAGATTAAAAACGCGGTTGTCTACATGCTGGTCAGTTCGGGCTTCGAGCAATACGCAGAAAAGCCAGCTACAGAGGAGGCTTCCAGAAAGAAAACCGATACCGCATCGGCTGAGAAACAAGCATCCGTCAAAAAAACACTGGCCAGTAGTGTTAACCAGTTCAACCGTCTGATGAAATCATCCTCTGAGTGGAACTTGCCTCCGAGCAAGGATGGTATTCACGATTCACAAAATCCAGGTACGCTGCTTTTGCAGGAGCCCAGGGTGGCTTTCGATGCCTTGAGTAAATCGAAATCCGGCAATCGGGTGGATTGGGTCAAGGCTTTGCAGGCTGGGGAAATATCACCCCGTTACGAGCGCTTGAACGACGACGCCAAACCGGTGGTAATGGATTTGAATATCGTGCGCGAGGTCAAGGGATCGATGCCGGATGTCGTTTATCCGCATAAGCAACATACGGAATGGCTGGATTGTTCTAATTGCCATCCGGCAATTTTTATCCCGCAAAAAGGCGCCAACCAGATATCGATGGCATCGATTCTGCTGGGCCAGAAATGTGGTGTGTGTCATGGCAAGGTTGCGTTTCCAGTCTCCGAGTGCCGCAGGTGTCACTCGAAACAAAAAGCGGCCGCGACGGAGGCCAATAACCAGACAAACTGATAGCGAGAGATGAAGACGATGAGGATATCGATTCCAGTACTGCTATTGATGTTTAACCTGAACCTGGTCCAGGCGCAGGAAGAATCGGCTGTCAATCCGACTGGCGTCATGGGTGTGAACGAAAAAATTGCACAGAAGATTAAAATGGTAAACCACATATTACATAGCGCGGATCTGTTGCAGCGAGTAGAGGCAAGCGACGACAGTATGGCCCGCGAGTTGCTTGCGAGGGCCGCGGAAAACTTCCTCAAGGGTGAGGAATATTTCGATCGCGGCCAGTATCTCGAAGCCGAAGCGATACTCGACTACGTGCTCCGGGACCTCAGTGCGAGTTCACGACTGCTCAGTGTGTCGCAGCAAAAAAAGAGCAGGTACCAGCATTTCATCGAGCAACTCGATTCGTTCGCCTTACCGGAGTGGCGAGATCTGGATGAACTCGAAAATGAACGCCTGCAAAAAAAATTGGAGCACATCAGCGCATTACGCGATCAAGCAGTCAGGCGGGCCGAAGTCGAATCCTATGATGAGGCGATGGCAATACTCGAACAAGCCTATCGTTTGAAAGTTTCCCTGATAGATGAATTCAGTCATGAAACCCTGGTGATTTACGACCTGAAATTCGAAACGGTCCAGGACGAGTATCAGTATATGGTCAATCGAGCCTACCACTACCTGGAACTGGTGCAGGTAGCGATGGCACAGGACGTAGTCGAGGAACAAACGCAAAAACTGGCCGACCAGTACCTCTATAGTTCGATGCTGAATCTCGACACGGCAGAAGAGTTTGAAACCCGGGGTCAGTTCTCCGAGGCCATTCCGATACTCGACAAATCAATTAACCAGTTATCCGCAGTGCTTAAATTACTGGGGGTCAAAATCTGATATGGATCACTATGACTAGTCAATCTTATAAAGCCTGCTCGATCCTGTTATTAGTAGTGCTGACAGGTACGACCGAGTTGCAGGCGGCCGCTGTCGATCGGCTGCCAAATATGGATAGGTTGCTAAACCAGTCTTCCGGTGCCATGCAGGTCATTAACAGCAGCAATAGCGATGCCCTCAACAAGCGCAAGCAGGCATTGGACATGTATCGCAAGGCGCAGGGTAAAATAGACTCGGGTGACGAGAAAGCCGCCTCCGATTTTCTAAATCAGTCCGCCAGGCTGATGTTCGAAGCAATAAAACTGGCGACTCCGACATCACTGGGCGAAGACAAGGAAATCGTCAATTACGGTCAGCGCCGCGAATCGGTGATTGCGCTACAGGATGCATTTAACCGTATTTCCGATGAAAACAACGAAACCGAAGTCAGGAGCAAGGTTAACGACCAGTTAGCCACCCTGGTCGGCCGGGCCGACGATTTGTTGCAGCAGGGAAATAATATCGCGGCCAGGATCGAAATTAACAAGGCCTATCATTTGTTAAAGGTTACCATCGAATCGATCAGGTCAGGGCAGACGCTGGTGCGTTCGTTACAGTTTAAAAGCAAGGAGGAGGAGTATCTCTACGAAATCGATCGTAACGATACGCACGGTATGTTGATCGGATTGCTGGTTGATCAAAAACAAAAATCGGAGGCCATGAAAAGTAAAATTTCCGACTTCGTCGAGCAGGCCCGGTTATTGCGTCAGCAGGCGGAACAGTATGCCAGTCAGGATGCGCACGAGCAGGCTATCGAATTACTCGAACAGTCCACAAGGCAACTGGTGCGCGCCATCCGCAGTGCTGGAATTTACATTCCCGGATAGTTGAATTAGCGATCATGAAATATTCGCGTTTTATCCTTGTTATTCCACTCGGGCTCTGGTTTGCCTTGCTGGGGGCTGAGCCGGGCTGGAAATCGCTGGCTGAAGATGGATTGCACGATCCCCTGAGTCCTGCAATCGGTATCTTGCAGGAGCCGGAGACCGCGCTTTCGCTGTTGCCACCGGATAGCGCCGGTAACCGGGTTTCCTGGATCAGGGCGCTGCGTGAAAAGTACATCGAACCGCGAACTAATATTTTTCCAGAAACCAGGATCGAGATCCTCGATATGGATATCATTATGGATCAGACTGGTGAGTTGCCGCTTGTCATGTTCCCACATAAGCCGCATACCGAGTGGCTGGATTGTGCCAACTGTCATGACCGGATTTTCGTGAAAAAAGTCGACGCCAATCCAATCAATATGTTCGCCATACTTTCCGGTCAGTATTGCGGGCAATGTCATGGCGCTGTTGCGTTTCCGTTGACCGAGTGTAACCGTTGCCACAGTGTTGTCAGGAAAAGCTTTACCGGAAAGCCAGGCGTGCAACCGAATCTGACTTCGAGTCAGTAAGCCGCCGGTTTGTCTGTTGCATGAAAACCCTGTTTCCACATTCCCTTCGATCAGCCAGTATCATGCCTGCAATAATAATCGTCCTGTTACTGGCAGGTATCGCGCCACAGGCTAATGGCGAGTATGCCGATGTAGTTTTAAACCGGCTTTCCGAGGCCAATGATATGCGCCCAGTAATCTTCCCGCACTGGTTTCATCGTATCCGTTTTCGCTGCAAAGTGTGCCATCATGAGCTTGGATTTGAAATGCGTGCCGGGGCGAATCAGATCGATATGGGAAAAATCATCGATGGGCAATACTGTGGCATGTGCCACAACGGGAAGATCGCCTGGCCGGTAGAGGAGTGCCATCTCTGTCATTCAGGTAAACCCGGGCTGAAGACCGGTATTCGCGGTGGCAGTGAGACTGCGGGGCCGGGACGGTGGTAAATCGCAGCTCGACCATGTTCCCCATCTGCGCTCCATCGGCTAGGGCGTCCTTGTTTACAACCCTGATAACGATGCTTTTTCTGACGATTTCGGGCTGTAGCACGGTTTCGAACCAGCATTTGTTCAAGATGCCCGGGATTGCCGAAAACGATCAGGGTATCCAGGTCTGGCCGTCCCTGCCGGCGGTGCCCCGATATGCTTTTATCGGCCATATTTACGGCGAGTCCAATCGCGTCGATACACCGGAACGGAGTGGTCTAGCGCTCCTGTTGGCCGCCATCGTGGGGCTGGATGCGAAAAAAATATCGCCGCTCGACCTGCTGCGCCCGCAGCAGGTGGCCACCGATAACCAGGGCAAGATTTATGTAACCGACCCAGGACTGCAGTCCATTTTTGTGTTCGATGAAAGACTCGGTGAATTTGCCGTCTGGAACGAGCGCAGTCTGAATATTTCCCTGCCGAGTCCCATTGGCGTGGCGCATGCCGCAGACTCAGTCTGGGTGACCGATTCTGAACTGGCGCTGATTTATCAATTGAGCCCAACTGGAAAGGTGATCAACAGGTTTGGCCATGAGGTATTGAAACGGCCAACCGGGATCACCTATGACCCGGATAATCGGCGATTTTTCATCAGCGATACCGCTGCAGGGAATATAAAGGTGTTTAGCACAGGCGGGGAGTTGCTCGATACCTGGGGTGTTGCGGGAACTGGCGAAGGGCAGTTTAATCATCCGACTTATCTGGTTTATCGCCTGGGACAGCTTTACGTGGTCGATTCGCTGAATGCAAGAATACAAATACTCGACCGGCAAGGTCGGTTTAAGCAAAGCGTTGGTCATCGCGGATTGTATGTCGGTAATTTCTCCCGTCCCAAGGGAATTGCGCTCGACTCGGACGGTAATATATATGTCACCGAGAGTTACTATGATCATGTCCTGATTTACAACCCGCAAGGCAGCCTGTTGATGTCGATCGGGGGTTCCGGCTCAGCGCCCGGTCAGTTTGCGCAACCTACCGGTATCTGGGTGGATGACAAGGACAGGATTTATGTCTCGGACATGCTCAACAGCCGGGTTTCGATGTTCCAGTACCTGGGGAATAACTAGGATGGATGCTTGCCGACGATCGCTTTGCTTACGTCGACTAATGCTGGCGGGCAGTTTGCTGCTCATGCTGCTGGTCGTCAGTTTTGCGAATCAGGCGGCACGTATTTCGGATACCGCCAATACCCAGCACAATTTGTCGGTTAGCGGCCCGGGCAGCGTAACGGCGGTTACCGAAAGTCAGATTTGCGTGTTTTGTCATACTCCGCACCAGGCAGAGGCGATACCCAACGCACCGCTATGGAATCGGCAGGACTCTGTCGCGGCCTATACGCCATACACCTCCGATACCATCGATGCCAACGATATCGCGGCCACGCCGGGCGGCAGCTCCAAACTGTGTCTGTCCTGCCATGACGGAACAATCGCGATTGGACAGGTTAACGTGGTCAACGCGCAGAGCAACGTGACTATCAATATGTCGGGCACCGGTGCCGGCGGGATCATGCCCTCCGGTCAGGGCGATAACACCGGGTTTACACGAAAGCTTGGGACCGATCTGAGCAACGATCATCCGATATCCTTCACCTACGACAGTACGCTGGCGAATGCCGACGGTGAGTTGCGAAATCCCGCGTTCGAGGCCCATATCGCCAACCGTGCGCCGGGCGTCAAGCCACTGGTGCCGCTGGAAAACGGTCAGCTGCAATGCACCAGCTGCCACGATCCGCACATTCGAGATACCGACATCACCAAAAACATCAAGTTTTTGCGCCTGCATCGCTTCCAGGAGGGTTTCGCTACCGGCGGTAACTTCGATGATGCCAACGACATCATTTGCCTGGCCTGTCACGACAAGCTGGGTTTGGCCTGGTCGCAGTCGGCGCATGCCGACCCGCAGGTCGCCAATGAAACCTATACGACAGCCGCGGCTAATTTGCGAGAGTTTCCGTTAAATCTGCCGGTGTGGCAGGCAAGTTGTCTGAACTGCCATGACACTCATACGGTACAGGGGGCGCGCCATCTGTTGAGGGAAGGCACCGACAGTTTTCTGAGCCCGAAGACCGGCGGTAACGCGGCGCTCGAAGAAACCTGTTACACCTGTCACTCCGCCGACGGCGGCGTACTCAACGGCCAGGGCAATGCTTCGTTTGAGGTGCCCGATATCAAATCCGACTTTGTTTCCGGTTTGACGCACATGCCGATCACCAACAGCGATCAACAGACTGCGAGTGAAATCCATACTGCTCTGGATGCTGATCTAAGCGAGGACAGATCCAGATTCAATCTCGGCAACCGTCATGTCGAATGCACCGATTGCCATAATCCGCACCGGGTGGTGAAGAATCGTTTGTTCAACAATACTGGCACAACCCAGGCGGGAACCCATAACCATGCGGCCGGGCATACCAATATCGCGTCCGGCGTGCTGCGCGGCGGTTGGGGCGTCGAGCCCGTATACGGTTCGAGTAATTTCGATCCGGGTAATTTCCCGATTAGCTATATCGTCAAACGCGGCGATGGCGGCTTCGGCGCCAGTACGGCAGTTGGCAGCGCGCATGTGACGCGCGAGTATCAGATCTGTCTGAAATGCCATTCAGATTATGCCTACGGCGCTAACCCGCCGACGCTAGGCAATACTGGCGGCAATACGCTATCTGGCATCAATGACGTAACCGAATATACCAATCAGGCAATTGAATTCCAGGCGCCTTTAAGTCACAAGGGCGAAGTAAGTACCCTCGATTCCGGTGCCGCGAGTGCCTATTCGAACAATAATCATCGCTCCTGGCATCCGGTGATTGATAATACCGGCCGCACGCTGGCGATTCGTAACACCAATTCGGCTAATTTTGAGTCACCGTGGAACGGCAATGCCAATGTTGGTAGCCAGACGATGTATTGTTCAGATTGCCATGGCTCGAACACCGGTATCGGCACCTCGGAGCCGACGGGAGGCGAGAATGGCAACCCCTGGGGGCCGCACGGGTCGACCAATAATTTTATTCTCAAGGGAGACTGGAGCCAGAACACCGGAACCGGCAACAACAACGATCTGTGTTTCAAGTGTCACGATTACAATCTGTATGCAACCCGGGCCGATGGCGCCAGCGGCTTCGGCGGATCCAGGGATCCTAACCTGCATTCCTATCACGCCGACAAGATCGGCCGGTTGCGCTGCAGCTGGTGCCACGTCGCGGTGCCCCATGGCTGGAAGAACAAGGGTTTGCTGGTAAATCTGAATGATGTCGGGCCCGAGGGAGGGCAGTCGGCAGGCACCCAGGTCAGGAATAATACCACCGCGGGATATACCAATGGTCCTTACTACTTGAACGCCATGCTAAAGATTGTCAGTTTTGCCACCAGCGGCAACTGGGAGGAGACCAATTGTGGCTCGGCCGGTGCGCCAGGCAATGGTGAAATTGGACGTGACTGGATGAGAGACAGCAGTGAAAATTGCGAAAATCCACCCTAGTGCTGCTCCGCGGCCACGGCTCGGCCTGGTAGATGCATTGGCCTCTAACCGCAGCACCTTGCTGCTATTATTCGTGCTTGCGCTCGCGATCGTGGTTTACTACCAGGTTTCGCTGCCGCAGCGAATCTGGATAATCGCGCTGCCGACGGGATTGCTGATAATGAATTTTTTGCTGGCGCTGGTAACTCGCAATATCCTGAAAAATAACTGGCCGCTGATGATATTTCATTTTGCGTTGATCGCGCTGGTTCTGTTGGCATTCACGGGCAGGATGAGTTTTTTCAAGGCCACGCTGGAACTCGCCGAGCACGAAGAGTTTTCCGGACAACTGGAAAATGTGCAGCAGGGTCCGTGGCACCGTTACGGGCTGTCAGCAATCCGGTTTACAAACCTGGGTTTTCAGATTCGTTATCACGCAGGGATCAAAAGGGATAAAACGGTCAATCAGTTAATGCTAACCACAGCTGACGGCTTGCAGCAAACACTGGAGATAGGCGATCACGTGCCTTTGATAATAGGCCACTATCGGTTTTATACCTCGCATAACAAGGGTTATGCCCCGGTGTTCGAATGGCGCCCATTCGCCAGTTTATCAAAAATCGTTGGCAGCATTCATTTGCCCGCTTATCCAACTCACGAATTCGACCAGGCTTTGGAATGGAAGATACCGGGAGCCGATACCAGGCTTTGGGCGTTTTTGAAGATCGAAGAGAATGTGTTGCCCGAGGATCGGGAGTTCAATTTCCAGGTGCCGCAACAGCATCAGCTTGTTCTGCGATATCAGGATCATCGCTACACATTGCGGCCAGGTGATGAACTGGAACTGCCTGGCGGTATTCTTCGCTACCAAAAATTGTCTACCTGGATGGGATATAAAGTAGATTATGACTGGACTCGCCCGTGGTTGCTTGCAACCGCAATGATCGGCCTGCTGGGCCTCTTTGTGCACTTCATCCTTAAATTTAACCTGGTAGAGCGGGCAACAGACTGATTCCGGAGTCCATCAAGCTCCAGGAAATTAGTGACAATGTAACTGCTGTTCGGTTGAGGTTATTAGATGAGTAAATATAAAAATATGCTTCCAATATTTAAGGTCCGTCGTTCAAAGAGACCCGGCTTGTTTCGACTGTTTCGCGGCGTAGCAATATAGAGCATGCTTTAGCTGTGCTCGAGGCATGAATTAAGGTGAGAAGATAGAAGAGCCAGGAACCGTGTTCCATCGATGGCCCCCAAATCTAAAATAACCCCTGCACCGTGTGATACCCCGAGGCTGCTCTTGGGAAACTGTGTGTGCAGGGCTCCTGAAAATCTAAATGATCTTGGCAGTATGTGACGCTAAGGACCTGCTTTGGGTCTTATTCGTCGGTTCTCGTGATGATTTTTGGGTGTCGAGAGTGCATTCTTAATTGATGAGGATTTTCATTTTATTCGTTAAGCGGCAGGTTCAAGCTTGAACTCGATGTTCTCGATGGTTGTTGCTGTACTCGGAATATCGCAAAAACGAACGCTCGAAAAAAGATGCTGGGCGCAGAAATCGACCTAAACCCCGTCATTGCGGCCTCCGAGCCTCAATCCGTTAGAATGCGGACCAATAATCATACCGGGCTTCGCCTCGCCGATTCTCGGGGCCACCATATCAATGGATTCCGGTCGGACCGCGCAAGCTTGCGCCGGAATGACGGCTCCTAACCAAGGATCGCGTGCGAGGTATTCGCGCGAG